>Ga0111538_10001000_pt1 | contig 39221 bp, 29 predicted proteins | sample SoiMethybrSBSTD1_FD_79669 | JGI IMG/M metagenome (GOLD analysis project Ga0111538, IMG submission 79669) | Bulk soil microbial communities from a Populus tree surrounding site in Tennessee, USA - Soil MetaG P. TD hybrid SBSTD1 (version 2)... | ecosystem: Environmental > Terrestrial > Soil >...
CGATCAGCAGGTCGGCTTCCTGGATCGCCTCGTTGACCCAGTGCTCGCCGTGCATGCCCATCATGCCGAGGTTGAGCGGGTGATCCGCCGGCATGCAGCCGATGCCGAGCAGCGTCATCGACAAGGGGATATGCGCGCGCTCAGCGAGCACCAGCACTTCGTCGCACGCGCCGCTCTTGTGAATGCCGTGGCCGCCGAGGATGACCGGTTTGCTCGCCCGCGCGATCAGTTCGGCCGCCCGCGCGAGATCCGTGGCGCGGCCAGCCGGGCGTTCGGTCGTGTGGACCGTCGCGGTTGCCGCCTTCGCCGCCGCCGGTTCAAATTCCGTTTCCTCTTGCTGCGCGTTCTTGGTGATGTCGACCAGCACCGGACCCGGCCGGCCCGAAGTGGCGATCTCGAAGGCGCGGCGCAGCGTCGGCGCAATGTCCGCGGCCTTCGTCACGAGGAAGTTGTGCTTCGTGATCGTCAGCGTGATGCCGGTAACGTCGGTCTCCTGGAATGCATCCGAGCCGATCAGCGCCTCGGGCACCTGGCCGGTAATGCAGACGATCGGAATCGAGTCCATCATCGCGGTGGCGATGCCGGTGACGAGGTTCGTCGCGCCAGGACCGGAGGTGGCGACCGCGACGCCGACCTTGCCGCTCGCGCGTGCATAGCCGTCGGCCATGTGCGTCGCGCCCTGTTCGTGACGGACCAGGACGTGGCGAATCGGGTGATCGAGCAACGCGTCGTACGCCGGCAGAATCGCGCCGCCGGGATACCCGAACACGGTGTCGACGCCCTGTTCGACCAGGACCGACCAGATGATGTGCGCGCCTCGTTGCTTCATGGCTGTACCGCCCTCCGTTCGTAGGCGGCGATATCCGATTCGTGATTCAGGATCAGATCGATCTCGTCCTTGCCCTCGAGTAACCGTTGCCGCGACGCCGCGTCGATCGTGAAAGGCTCGTTGAGCCCGAAACGATCTCGGACCTGGCGCCGCTCCAGGTCCACTTCGACTGTGTAGTCCTCTTCGCGCTCCGCGCGATGGAGGATCAGCTCGACGGCCGCCTCCGGCAGCGCGACGGGCAGCATGCCGTTGCCGATCGCGTTATTGCGGAAAATGTCGGCAAACGACGGCGCGATCACCACGCGGAAGCCGGCGTCCATGAGCGCCCAGGCGGCGTGTTCCCGTGACGAGCCGCAGCCGAAGTTCACGCCGGCGGCAAGAATCGATGCGCCGGCGTAGGCCGGATCGTTCAAGACGAACGTCGGATCGCGTTTCCAGTCGTGGAAGAGGAACGGTCCGAACCCCGAGCGTTCGATGCGCTTGAGGAACTGCTTCGGGATGATCTGATCGGTGTCGACGTGGTTGCGGCGCAACGGCGCCACTCGCCCGCTATACCTCAGGAAAGGCGTGCGGCTCCCCATCATCGTGCTCCCCGATGCCGTCGTGTGCTCATATATCGGTCCTGTCACCACGTCACGTCGATCGTCAAAAAAAAAGGGCCGCCACCCTGCGGGTGACGGCCCTTTGTGTGTCTCTTGTAGTGGGCTACATCATCCCGCGTCGTTCGATAGGCCAATGCTAATCAGGCGAATAACGCCCACGCGGCCGACGAACGAGGGGACAAACATGCCCTTCATCTCGAAGAGAACCTAACCGAGCAGACCCCATCCGGTCAAGCCGTCTGCCCGCGCTTGCCCGGAATGACGTGCGCCACGTCGCTCGAGCGCCCATCACCGGTACTCCCAGCGGCGCACGTCGGTGAAGCGGCCTTCGATCGCCGCCGCGGCCGCCATTGCTGGACTCACCAGGTGCGTGCGTCCGCCGCGGCCCTGCCGGCCCTCGAAATTGCGATTGCTCGTCGAGGCGCAACGCTCGCCCTCGCCGAGGATGTCGTCGTTCATGCCGAGGCACATCGAGCAGCCCGGCTCGCGCCATTCGAACCCGGCCTCCGCAAAAATGCGGTCGAGGCCTTCGCGCTCCGCATCGGCCTTGACCTTCTGCGAGCCCGGCACGACCAGCGCGCGCACGCGGCTGTTGACCTTGTGTCCCTTCGCCACGCTCGCGGCAGCGCGCAGATCCTCGATGCGCGCATTCGTGCACGATCCGATGAAGACGCGATCGATCGGCAGGCTCTCGATCGCCGTGCCGGGCGTGAGGCCCATGTAGGTGAGCGCGCGCTCCATGGCGCGGGCGTCGCCGTCCGATGCCGCGGCCTTCGGATCCGGGACGCGGCCCGTGACCGGTTCGACCATGTCGGGACGCGTGCCCCAGGTGACGAGCGGCGCCAGCGTGCTCACGTCGATCGTGATCTCGGCATCGAACCTCGCGCCCGGATCGCTCTTCAGCGTCTTCCAGCGTTCGACCGCGGCCGTCCACTCCGGGCCTTTCGGCGCATGCGGGCGGCCTTCGAGAAAAGCGATCGTCGTCGCATCGGGCGCGATCAGCGCGCTGCGCGCGCCGGCTTCGATGCTCATGTTGCAAATCGTCATGCGCTGTTCCATCGACATGCTGACGATGAGCGAGCCGGCGAGCTCGAGCGCGAAACCGGAACCGCCGCTGACACCGAGGCGCCCCATCAGCGCGAGCGCGACATCCTTCGCGGTGACACCGGCGCTGAGCAGGCCCGTGAAATTCACGCGCATCGCTTTCGGCTTGGCTTGCGCCAGGCACTGCGTGGCGAGCACGTGTTCGACTTCACTCGTGCCGATGCCGAATGCCAGCGCACCGAACGCGCCATGGGTGCTCGTATGACTGTCGCCGCACACGATCGTCGTGCCCGGCAACGTCAGCCCGAGCTCGGGGCCGATCACATGGACGATGCCCTGGCGGCCGCTGTTGAAGTCGAAGAGCGGCACGCCGAATTCCACGACGTTGCTGCGCAGCGTCTCGACCTGCTGGCGCGCCAGCGGATCGGCGATCGGCAGATGCCGGTTCGCGGACGTCGGCACGTTGTGATCGACGGTGGCATACGTCAGATCGGGCCGCCGCACCTTGCGTCCGCTGAGGCGCAGGCCTTCGAACGCCTGCGGCGACGTCACTTCGTGGACGAGATGCCGATCGATGTAGAGGAGCGTGCGCCCGTCTTCGAGCTCGCGCACCACGTGCGCGTCCCACACCTTGTCGAGCAGGGTCCTGCTGCGGGCGCCGGGTCCGTTGAACTCAGACCCCATGGTAAGAGTGCTTTCGATCTCGGACGTCGTGGAGCGCCTCTTCGATCGCCTGGCCCATGTCGCGCGTCGAGAGCACGCGATCGCCGGGGCCGGCGAGATCCTTGGTGCGGGCGCCTGAGGCGAGCGCCTCTTCGATCGCATGATCGATGTCGGCCGCTTCCTTGTCCATGTTCGCGCTGAAGCGCAGCAGCATCGCCGCGCTGGCAATCGCGCCAATCGGATTGGCGAGGCCCTTGCCGGCGATGTCGGGCGCCGAGCCGTGGACCGGCTCGTACAAATCGACCTTGCCGCCAATCGTCGCCGACGGCAGCACGCCGAGCGAACCCGAGATCGATGCCGCCTGATCGCTGAGGATGTCGCCGAACAGGTTGTCGCACAGCATCACGTCGAAGCTCGCCGGCGCGGTGGCCAGCCGCATCGCCGCGGTGTCGACATAGACGTGCTCGAGCTCGACGTCCGGATAGGCCTTGGCGACGTCCGACACGACGGCGCGCCACAGGCGCGAGGTCTCGAGGACGTTGGCCTTGTCGATCGACGCCACCTTCTTGCGGCGCTCGCGCGCGCGGTCGAACGCGACCCTCGCCACGCGCTCGATCTCGTGGCGCGAATAGATCAGTGTGTTGAACGCGGTGTTGCCCGACGCCTCGAAGCCGCGCGGCTCGCCGAAATACAGGCCGCCCAGCAGCTCGCGGACGATCAGGAGGTTGGCGCCGCGCACGCGCTCGGGTTGAAACGGCGTGCGCTTCGCGAGCGGCGCGTAGTAGATCGCTGGACGCAGGTTCGCAAAGCCACCGAGCGCCTGGCGCAACGCCAGCAGCGCCGCTTCGGGACGCTCTGAAGGGAGCCTGCCATCGAATTTCGGATGGCCGACGGCGCCGAGCAGCACGGCGTCCGCGTTCAACGCGGCTTCGAGCGTACGTTCGGGCAGGCCGGTGCCTTCACCGTCAATGGCGGCGCCGCCAATGACATGCGACGAGAACGAAAACGCCCTGCCGGAATGCTCGGCGACATTCTTGAGAATGCGGACCGCTTCCTCGGTGACTTCCGGCCCGATGCCGTCGCCGGGCAGCAGTGCGATCTTCAGTGACATGCAGCGTCCTTCGATTCCTAATGCCGGCTCGAGCCGGCGCTCGTGCCCGACCCCGCGCCCACCGCGAGCGGCGCCGCCAGCTCTTCGCGAATGATGGTGTTCAACTGCTCGTCTTCGACCGTCTTGGTGCGATCGGCCAGCGCCGTGACCCGGACGTAGAGCCGTTCGAGCTGCGGCTGGCGCAGGCGATGGCCGAGCGCGCGGCAGCGCGCATCGAGGCCGCGCATGCCGGAATGCTTGCCGAGCACGAGCCGCGTGCCCGGCGCGCCCACCGATTCGGGCCGCATGATTTCGTAGGTCGTCTCGTGCTTCAGCATCCCGTCCTGGTGGATGCCGGCTTCGTGCGCGAACGCGTTGGCGCCGACAATCGCCTTGTTGGGCGGCACCGCCACGCCGACGATCGACGACAGCGTGTTGCTGGTCGGCACCAGCGCCTGGGTCTGGATCCCCGTGCGGTGGGGCAGCGCGTCGGCGCGAACTTCGAGCGCCATCACGATCTCTTCGAGCGACGCGTTGCCGGCGCGCTCGCCGATGCCGTTGATCGTGCACTCGACCTGGCGCGCGCCAGCCTGCACGGCGGCCAGCGAATTCGCGACTGCCAGCCCGAGGTCGTTGTGGCAGTGCGCGGACAGGACCGCGCGATCGCCGATCCGCTTCCCGACCGTCGTGAACATACGCTCGATATCGGTTGGCAGCGCATACCCGACAGTGTCGGGGAGGTTGATCGTCGTCGCACCGGCGTTCACCGCCGCTTCAGCGATCTGGCAGAGGAAATCCAGGTCGCTGCGCGTCGCATCTTCAGCCGAGAACTCGACGTCGTCGCAGTAGCCGCGCGCATGCGCCACGGCGGTCGCGACCTGCGCCAGGCAGTCCGCGCGCGAGATGCGCAGCTTGTGTTCGAGGTGAATGTCCGACGTCGCGAGAAACACGTGGATGCGCGGCCGCGCCGCCTGCGACAGCGCCGCCCAGGCGCGATCGATGTCCGCCGGGATCGCGCGGGCGAGGCCCGCGATGATCGGCCGCCGCACCGCGGCTGCAATGGTGCGAACCGCCTCGAAGTCTCCGTCCGACGAGATCGGAAAGCCGGCCTCGATGATGTCCACGCCGAGGCGATCGAGCTGTTGCGCCAGACGCAGCTTCTCAGCCGCGGTCATACTGAAACCAGGCGCCTGCTCGCCGTCGCGCAGCGTCGTGTCGAACACCTGAATGCGGGATGTGGTCGCCATTCTGAGAGTCAGCCCCGTAAGTAATGTTGGGGTTCCGACCAAAATAAGTCAAAATAATAATATCTATGGCTGACTGGTCAATCGCTTATAGTATGAAATCTCGATGGAACTCTTCCAGTTAGAGGCCTTTCTCGCGGTCGTGCGCGAAGGCAGCTTTTCCGCCGCGGCGAAGGCGTTATTTCGCACCCAGCCGGCCATCAGTCAGACCATCAAGAAGCTCGAGGATGAGATCGGCAGGCCGTTGTTCGATCGCTCCAGCCGGCGGGGCGTCCTGACCGACGCAGGGCGCGTGCTGGCGGATCATGCCGAGCGGCTGGTCAACCTGCGCCAGCGCGCCATGGCGGCCCTGGACGACGTGCGGCAGCTCAGGACCGGGCGGTTGACGATGGCCGCGAATGAGCTGACGTGTTTATATCTTTTGCCGATTCTGCACGAGTATCGCCGGCTCTATCCGGAAGTGCACATCACGGTCCAGCGCGCGCTCGGCAGCCGCGTGCCGGCGCAGGTGCTCGACTACGGCGCGGACTTCGGCGTGATCACGTTCCGTCCCGACACCGCGGCGCTCAACTCGATCGTCGTGTATCACGACGAGCTCGCGTTCGTGGTGCCGCCCACGCATCCGCTCGCGCGCCGCGCCAAGGTGTCGATCACCGAGCTGGCGCGCGAGTCCTTCGTCGCGCATCACGTGTCGTCGCCGTATCGATTGAAAGTGATCGAGACGTTCAAGAAGAAGCGCGTCGATTTGAAGATGCCGGTCGAGATGCCGACCATCGATGCGATCAAGAAATTTGTGGCGATGGGGAACGGCGTCGCGTTGCTGCCGGCGATCACCGTCGAGCGCGAGGTCTCGCACAAGGAACTGGTGCGCGTGCAGGTGCCGGAGCTCGCGTTCGATCGCAAGCTCCGATTGATTCATCGCCGCGAGGGCACGCTCTCACATGCGGCGGAGGCGTTGCTCGCCGTCGTTGAGGCACAGACGGAACTGCGCCGCGGCCGCTATGCCTTCGCTGCCGAACGGTAGACGTTACCGATGGCCGCCCTTGTTGCGTGAGATTTCCCAAGCCGCGGAAGGGACCGTAATACTGGTGTGACAGTCGTTACACACGCACACTTTTTGATGGGCTCGACTGTACACGGCTTCCATTGATCCCCCGCAAATGGGGCACAGTTCGATTACGTCGCACGGGCCAGGCGTCTTCGGATCAGTGTTCACAGCCATACTGCAGTCGGCTAGAGCAAGACGTTTGCCAGACTTATTCCGGCCGCCGGTTACGGCTGCGCTTTTTTTGCTGTACTTCCCAGGCGGCGGCGGGAATCGTCAGGCCGGAGTGGCAATCAACGCAGACACAGACCTGCTGATTGAAGCGCTCGTAGACAAGCTCCATCTGGCCGCCACACACCGGACATTCAGGGTGCGTCGGGGACTCGTGGCTGGGGGGCATTGGCGACACTGGCGAGTAGTGTAGGAACGTTCCGAGCGCTTTACAAGACCCGGCTGGCGTCTAAACTCAACAGTAACAATGGTTTAGCTGGAAGAGAGGACCCGACCCCTCTAGGCCGAGCGCGAAGCGCGAAGGCCGAGTGGCTGAGGCTCTCTTCCCGCGCCAACAAAAAAGGCCCGCAAAGCGGGCCGATTTGTTGGTGCGGAAGAGAGGACTCGAACCTCCACCCGGTTGCCCGGACTAGCTCCTGAGGCTAGCGCGTCTGCCAATTCCGCCACTCCCGCACTCGGAGGGGTCTGCTACGCCGGCAGTAAGTAATCAGTATACGCTAGGGACTCGCCCACACATCTCTGGAGGCTTTCGTGCGTCACGTCATCCTCGTCGGCGTTTTCGCCGCGGCGGTTGGTCCGGCCGTTCAGGCGCAAGCACCGCGCCCCGTCTCGCGCGCCACGGCGCCAGTGACGTTTGCCAAAGACGTCGCGCCGATTCTGTATTCGAACTGCATCTCGTGCCATCGGCCCGGCGAAGTGGCGCCGATGTCGCTGCGCAGCTACGACGAAGTGCGGCCGTGGGCGAAATCCATCAAACAGAAAGTCCAGAACCGCCAGATGCCGCCGTGGTTCGCCGATCCCGCGCACGGCACATTCAAGAACGACGCGCGGCTGAGCGATCAGCAGATCGACACGATCGTGAAGTGGGTCGATGCCGGCGCGCGGCGCGGCAACCCCGCCGATGAGCCGAAGCCGCCCGTGTTGACGGAGGGCTGGCAGCTCGGCGAGCCCGATTACGTCATCACGCTGCCGACGGTGAACGTGCCTGCCGAAGGCAACGATATTTTTCCGACACCGAACCTGACGATCGACATTCCGGAGGATCACTGGATTCGCGCGGTCGAGATTCGTCCGAGCAATCGCGAGGTCACGCATCACTCGGTGTTGTTCATGGCCGGCGGCGTCGGCGGCGGCATGGTGGGCCAGTCGGGATTCGTCGACGTCCTCGGCGTGTGGGCCGTGGGCACGCCGCCGACGGTGTTTCCGGAAGGCGTCGGCCGCTGGATTCGCAAGGGCCAGCAGCTGCGCACCAACCTGCACTACCACCCGAACGGCAAGGCGCAAACGGATACGACCCGGGTCGGCCTGTACTTTGGGCGCGGCGAGTTGAAGAAGGAAGTGGCGTCAGCCGTCGCCGGCGACGTCAGCTTCAAGATTCCGGCCGGCGCCAAGAATCACGAGATGCGGGCGCTCTACGTGATCGATCAGGACATCAACATCGTGTCGTACTTTCCGCACATGCATTTCCGCGGCAAGGACATGACGCTGACCGCGACACTGCCGGGCGGGCGCAAGCAGACGCTGCTCAGCGTGCCGAACTACGATTTCAACTGGCAGCTCTATTACTTCCCGCAAGATCCAGTGCCGCTGCCGCGCGGCACGGTGATCGAAGCGGTGTCGCATTACGACAACTCGGCGGACAATCCGAACAACCCGGATCCAACGAAGGACGTGACGTTCGGCGAGCAGTCCACGAACGAAATGATGTTCGGGGTGTTCGACTTCACGCCGAAGGACGGCGTGTCACCGCTGCCAACGACAGTCGACAAGCGAATGGACGTGCTCGCGTCCACGTTGCCGCCTGACGCCACCTACACGACGAGCGTCACGATCCTGAAGCCGATTCCCGCGGTGCTGCATTTGCCTCGCACCGGCGACGGCATGTTCTATCTCGGCCAGGGCCGCTTCCAAATCAACGCGATTCCGATCAAGAACATCGTCTGGAGCGGCGACAACTTCCAGTTCCGCATGGATGCGCGGTTTGGGCCGAACGCCGCATACACCTTCGACGTGAAGGGCAGCGTCACGGCCGACGGCGTGCGCGGAGAAGTCACCCCGGTGGGCGTCGAGAAAGCGCCATTCAGCCGTAGCTTCGAGGGCAAGTCGGCGCGGAACTTGCTACAACGATGAGGCGTGACCGATCGATGGCAGCAGACCTGGAAGAAACACCGTAAAGCGCTGATCGGACTGGCCGCGGCCTTGGGGCTGGTCGGCCTCGTGATCTTCCTCGCACAGGATCCGGAAACGCTGCGGGTCGAGAGCCCCGTGGCAGCCACCGATCCGCGCTTTCCTGATTACGTTGCGTCGCTGGTCGGCTCGCCGGTTGAAGCGGGCGACGTGTACACCATCCTCCGCAACGGCGACGAGGCGTTTCCGCCAATGCTGGCGGCGATCGACGCCGCGAAGTCCCGCATCAACTTCGAGACCTACGTCTACAAGGACGGCGAGATCGGCGATCGCGTCGTCGAGGCGCTCGCGCGCGCGGCCGAGCGCGGCGTGGCGGTCAGGATCATCGTCGACCCGGTCGGGTCGCTGATGGTGCCCAAGAATCGCGATCGGCTGACCAAGGCCGGCGCCAAGCTGGCGTGGTTCAACCCGCTCGGCTTCTTCACGATCGACGTCGCGAATTATCGAACGCACCGCAAGACGCTGGTGGTCGACGGCGAGGTGGCGTTCACGGGCGGCATGGGCGTGGCGGACTACTGGCTCGGGCACGCGCAGGACAAGGACCACTGGCGAGACACGCAATTCAAGATCACCGGCCCGTCCGTGCGCGCGCTCGAAGGCTCGTTCTATGAAAACTGGATCGAAACCGGCGGCCAGTCGGCGCCCGCGCTCGATCCGGAAACGGCGCCGGGGCCGAGCGGCGCCCGGTCAGTCGTGGTGTGGAGCAATCCCGTGTCCGGCGTCAGCAACGTCAAGCTGATGTACCTGCTCGCGATCGCCGCGGCGCGCAAGACGATCGATCTGCAATCGCCGTATATCACGACCGATCCGACCACGCGGTGGAGCCTCGCGCAGGCCCGTCAACGCGGCATCAAGATCCGAATGCTCACCGAGGGCACCATCACCGACGCCATGCCGGTGAAGCATGCGAGCCGGCGCTCGTATCAGACGTTCCTCGACGAAGGCATCGAGATCTTCGAATATCAGCCGACGATGATGCATACGAAGGCCATGATCGTGGACGGAGAGTGGAGCATCATCGGCTCCGCGAATTTCAGCAACCGATCGTTCGAGCAGAACGACGAGCTCGCCATCGGCGTCGCCGATCGAGAGCTCGCCGCGAGGCTGACGGAAGATTTCGACAACGACGTGAAGTCGTCGACTCGACTGGACAAGGACACCTGGAAGAAGCAGCGCTCTTTCGACGGCAAGCTCAACGAATGGTTCTGGAGTTTCTTCGGAGAGTTCTTCTAGCTAGACCTGGTCCTGCACGAACGAGGCGAGCGCCTCGACGGTCTTGTGCGGCAGGCCGCGGTGCTTCCATCCATCCTTCGTCACGCGTTCAGACACGGCGATATCGCGCTCGAACGACACGGTGAGCTCGCGCGTCACGGCCTCGTTCAGCACGGAGACGTTGCTCTCTTCGTTGTGCGAGAACGATCGGTTGTCGAAGTTCGCCGTGCCGACCGTGGACCAGAGGCCGTCGATCATCATGATCTTGTGGTGCATCATCGTGCGGTTGTACTCGTAGAGCTCCACGCCCGCGTCGAGCAGCGCGCCGTAGAGGCGGACGCTGTTGAATCGCGTAATCAGCGTGTCGTTGCTGACGCCGGCGACCATGACGCGCACGCGCACGCCGCGCTTCACGGCATCGCGGAACAGATCGATCGACACGTGGTCGGGCACGAAGTACGGATTGGCGATGTCGATCGACTCGCTTGCCGCGGAAATCGCCAGGCAGTACATCACCCGCACCGTCGACGCGCCGGTTTCGGGCGAGCTCATGATCGTCTGCAGCGACAGGTCGCCAACGCTCGACGGCGCAGGGTAGAAGTGCGGTCCGGTGACCAGCTCGCCCGTGCATTCGAGCCAGTTCTGCGCGAAGCCCGTTTGCAGCGGTCGAACCGCCGGGCCCTCGATGCGAATCTGCAGATCGCGCCAGTGCTTGTCGTCCTGGGCATCGCCGGTCCAGTGGTCGGCAATGCCGGCCCCGCCGGTAAAGCCGATCCGCCCGTCCACGACGAGCGATTTGCGGTGCGTGCGGTTGTTCAAGCGGCGCAGGTGATTCCAGCGAATCGGGTTGTACCAGGCGACGTGGCAGCCGCCAGTCTCGAGTATCTTCAGGATTTCGCTGCCGACGCTTGCTGAGCCGACGGCGTCGAGCAGGATTTTGACGCGCACGCCCCGCGTGGCGGCCGCCGCCAGCGCGCGGGCGAATTGCAGGCCGATCTCCCCGGCCCAATAGATATACGCCTCGATCGTGATCGTGTGTTTCGCCTGCTCAATCGCTTCGAGCATCGCGGGATAGAACCGATCGCCGTTGTTCAGCAGCTTGAGCGAGTTGCCAGGCGAGAACGGGACCCCAGCGGCGCCGGCCATCGTGTTCAGGAACTCAGGATCGCCAACCGTCAAGCCGTGATCGAGGCCGTATTGCGGCGGAAATTCGATCGGCGTCGACAGCGAACACACCCCGGACCAGATCGCGATGCCGAACGCGGCCCACCAGTTGCGCTGGTCGATGAAGTACACGCACAACAGCGCCCACGGCCACCACGACCACAGCAGGCGGCGGATCCGGGTCCACGCCGTCTTCATGCCTTTCGGTTTCGTGTAGCGCGGATCGGCAGGCGGACGATAACTGGCGCGCCGCCGAAGTGGCTGCTGCCGCAGGAAATAGGGATGGCTTCGCGGTCGCAGCTGCCTGGCGCTCACCGGTGATGGACCGACCGATCGTGGCGGACGATCTGCACCGCCAGGTAGGCGGCGCCGACGCCGGCCAGCAGGAACAGGATCATCGCGAAGCCGGGGTAGCCGAGGATGCGGAAGGTCGTGTCGACGCGCATCACCATCGCAGCGCTGACGATCATCGCCGCGAGGATCAATCCCAACGTGATCCGGTTGGCGACCTTCTGCAGGCCGTCGATGATCGCGCCGTCATCGATCACCTCGACCTTCATCTTCAGCTCGCTCGCCGCCAGCGCATCGAGCACGCGGCTGACGCGGCCTGGCAGCTTCGCGGCGAACTCCTTGCCCTCGAGCACCGCCGAGATCAGGCTGCCGGACGAGATCATCTTCTTCATGCGGCGCGACATCAGGTCGACGCCGTTCCTGCGCACTGCCTCGTTGACGTCGAGCGTCGGATCCAGCGCCCGCGCGACCTCGTCGAGATGCAGCAGCGTCTTGCCGAGCATGGTGAGCTCGGCCGGCGGACGCATCGCATTCTCGTTAATCAGGCTGGAGAGCTCGAGGAAGACCCGGCCGATCTGAAATTCGGCGATCGACTGGTGGCCGATGCGGCCGACGAGGGCCGAAATGGCGCGCCGGAAGCCTGCCTCGTTGAACTCCGGGAGCCTTTCTCCGAGCGTGACCGCGACTTCGGCGGCTTCTTCGCCGCGCCCTTCGCTGATCGCGAGCAGCAGCTTCAACAGGCGGTCCTGCATCTGCGGGCTGAGGCGTCCGATCATGCCGAGATCGATCAGCGCCAGCAGTCCGTCTTCCGTGACGAACACGTTGCCGGGATGCGGGTCGGCGTGAAACACGCCGTCGATGACGATCTGCTTCAGGTAGGCGCGCACCAGCGTGTCGGCGAGCACATCGCGCTGCAAGTCGATCTTCACAACCGGACTGATCTGCGTGACCTTCGTCCCGGTCACGTAATCCATGGTCAGGACGCGCGTGCTCGTGTAGCTCTCGACCGGCTGAGGGACCACGATGGCCTCGAACTCCTCGAGATTCTTGCCAATGAGACGCAGGTTGTTGGCTTCCTGCTCGTAGTCGAGCTCGGCCTCGAGAGCGGTGCGGAACTCTGTGACCATGCCGACGAGGTCGTAGTGCTTGCCCGCGCCGGTCCGGTTGACCAGGAACTGCGCGATCTCGTCGAGCGCGTCGAGATCGTTCGCGACCGTCTTTGCGATGTCCGGCCGCTGTACCTTCACGGCGACGACGCGCCCGTCGCGCAGCGCCGCGCGGTGCACCTGTCCGAGCGATGCCGCGGCAATCGGCTTCTCCTCGAACACCGAAAACAACTTGGAGAATCGAGCGCCGAGCTCCTCTTCTACGATCCGCTGCACATCGGGGAACGGAAACGGCTTGACGCTGTCCTGAAGCCGCGTCAGAGCTTCGAGATACGCAGGTGGTAGAAGGTCGGGCCTCGATGAAAGCACCTGGCCGAGCTTGACGAACGTGGGCCCCAGCTTTTCGAGGTCGCACGCGAGGGCCTCAGGCGCCTCATCCGGCACGTCGTCATCGGTGGTTTCGCCGACGTTGCCGCCGTACTTCAGCAGCAGCGACGCAACGGCGGCATAGCGGGCGAGCTTCTCGGGTAGGAGTGCCACAACCGAGGCGGTTGCAAGCCGCATTCCCGACTTCGCCCGGGGAACGTGGCCGGGCTTCGTCGGGGCAAGCCCGTGCGCTTCCCACTGTCGGTATCTACCTTCTCAGCCGTATATGATCTCAGCCATGGCGTCGTTCGTAATTGGCGTGGCCGGCGGATCCGGCTCTGGAAAAACCACGGTGGTCCGGCGGATCGTCGACAGCCTCGGCCCGGAGCAGGTCACGCTGCTCGATCACGATCGCTATTACCGCGATCGCAACGATCTGCGTCTCGAAGAGCGCGCCGCGCTCAACTACGATCATCCCGACGCGCTGGAAACGGATCTGCTCGTGAAGCACGTGCGCGAGTTGAAGGCGGGCCGGACGGTCGACGTGCCGCAATATGATTTCACGCGGCACGCGAGATTATCGGAGACCGAAACATTTCAGCCTCGACGGGCGCTGATCGTCGAGGGCATTCTCGTATTCACCGACGCCGCACTTCGCGACCTGATGGACATCAAGGTATTCGTCGACACCGATTCAGATACGCGTTTCATCCGCCGCCTGCAGCGCGACGTCGCGGAGCGCGGGCGGACGATGGAGTCGGTGATCGATCAGTACCAGAGCACCGTCAAGCCGATGCACCTGGAGTTCGTCGAGCCGAGCAAGCGCTATGCGGACGTGATCATCCCGCTCGGCGGACACAACACTGTTGCCGTCGATCTGCTGCTGACGATGTTGCGGAGTGTGGCCAGCAGGCCGGGCGCGCCGTAGCCTTCGCTACGGCTGGCGGTTGCGGTTGAAGAGGTAGGCGCCGAAGGCGGCGAGGCCACCCAGCAGCACGATGTCGCGGATCAACTTGAACAGGTTGATCACCCACGCGATGCCGATGCCGAACGCGGCCCACTGCACCCACCACTCGCCCGGCGACGTCATCACGTTGATGACGAACAGCATGAGGACGATGAACGGTGCAGTGATCAGGAACTTGACGCGGCGCAGGGGTCCGAACACCATAGGCTCCTCAATCAAGTAATTACGATGGGCCATCCTAAAGGGTTTCCGGCGAAGATGAAACGGCCTGTTTCCGCCCGCCCGCTCTGGACATGCCCGAAATGCGGCCAGAAATTCGTCACCAGGAATCTGTGGCATTCCTGTGGGCTGGCGACCGTCGCCGACTGGAAGAAACGGATGACACCGAAGGTCCGGGACATCTACGATCGCTTCGAGTCGATGATCGCGAATTGCGGCGAGTACTACGCGGCGCCCGCGAAGACGCGCATTGCCTTCATGGGCCGGATTCGATTCGCCGGCATCTCGAAGATGACCGAGGATGGCGTGATGTGCAACTTTGCGTTGGGCGCGCCGTTATCGTCGAAGCGTTTCGACAAGGTCCATGAAATCGTGCCGGGTTGGTTTGCGCATTACATGTGGATCACCGATGCGAAACAGCTTGATGCGCAGGTGCAGCGCTGGGTGAAGCGCGCTTATCGAACGATGGGCACGCACGGATTAAGGAAGGTGAAAGGATGATCGGGTTGTTGCTGGCGCTGCAGCTGATCGCGCCGCCTGACGCCGTGCGCAAGGATCTCGATGCGATCTGCAAGGGATGGCAGCTCGCGCCGGTGACGCCGGAGATTGCGGCGGAGATCGAGACACGCACGCCGAAGTGGCCACCGAACCTGCTGCCCGGCGATTTCAACGGCGACAAGCAGACCGATGTGGCCGTGTTGATCGAATGCAACGGCAGCGCGCAGCTCGTTGCGTTCCTGTCGGGTACGTCAGGCTTCTCGAAGCAGGTGCTCGAGAAGCCGCAACCCTACGATGCGCGCGAATTCCTTCACCTCATTCGCGGCGAGTTCGAACACGACGCCATCGGCGTCGAATTCGAAGCGATTGGCGGCCATGCGTGGATCTTCCGCGATGGCCGCTGGCAATCGATCGTCTACTGAGTCGCCGTCGTCGGCGTTGGCGCGCCCTTCAACTCGTACGGCGGCGGTTCCACGCCGAGCAGGTTGCGCACGAAATAATCCCAGCGCCGCCGGACCATATACGGCTCGTTGCCGAATCCGTGACCGCGATTCGGGAAGATGATCAAATCGAAATCCTTGTTCGCCTTGATCAACGCATCGACGACGAGCAGCGTGCTGTAAAAGGGCACGTTGTTGTCCATCGAGCCGTGCGCGAGCAGCAGCTTGCCCTTGAGCTGATGGGCGACGAGCTGGTTCGCCTGGTTGTCGTAATTCGTCGTGCCGTCCGCGTTCTTCTCGAGCAGCCCCTGCCACTTCTCGGCCCAGTCGTCTTCGTAGACGCGGTTGTCGTGGTTGCCCGCCTGCGACACGCCGACCTTGAAGAAGTCGGGATAGCGGAACATCGCCGATGCGGTGGCGAAGCCGCCGCCGGAGTGGCCGTAGATGCCGGCCCGATCGATGTCGATCCACGGATAGCGCGACGCCAGCTCCTTCATGCCGGCAACCTGATCGGGCAGCGTGTTGTCGCCCATGTTGCCGTAGTAGGCGGCGTGGAAGCGCTTCGAGCGCCACGGCGTGCCCATGCCGTCGATCTGGACGACGATGAATCCAAGCTCGGCGATCGCCTGCGTGTCGCCGCGCGCGGCGGAGAACTGGCGGCTGCCGACGCTCCCGGTCTGCGGTCCGGGATAGATGTTGTTGATGATCGGATACTTCTTCGACGGATCGAAGTTGGTTGGACGGTATAGCAGTCCGTAGAGGAGATTCACGCCGCCGCGATCCTTGACGGTAATTGGCATCGGCGGTTTCCATCCCGTCGCGAGCAGGCGGCTGATATCCATCTTTTCGAGCTGCAGGATCACCTTGCCGGCCTGATCGCGCAGCACCGACGTCGACGGCACGTCGGGTTTCGAATAGTTGTCGACGAAAAACCTGCCGGACGGTGACAGCGAGATGTCGTGATCGGCGTCTTCAGGCGTCAGCAGCTGCGCCGGCTTGCCGTCCATGCTCTCGCGGTAGAAGTGCCGGAAGTAGGGATCGCGGCCGGCTTCCTTGCCGACGCCCTGGAAGTACACGGTGCGCGCCGGCTCGTCGACGCGCAGCAGCTGCGTGACGTTACCTTCGCCGCTGGTGATTGGATGCTTCAACTGGCCGGTCCGCAGATCGTGCAGGTACAACTGGCCCCAGTTCTCGCGCTGCGAGAACCAGATCGCTTCGTTCGAGCCGGGCAGGTACTTCCAGTTGACGCGGCCATTGCCGGACTCGAGGAAGGTTTCGCCCTTCTCCTCGAGCACATCCCGGATCGCGCCGCTTGCGGCATCGGCGACGCGCAGGTTGGCCTGCTGGTGATTGCGCGATGTCGAGACGAACGCCACCTGGCTGCCGTCCGGGCTCCACTGCACGTCCACCCACTCGCCGCCGCACTTCACGTCGTCACACAGCGTCGAACGATGCTGATCCTGATCCATCTTCAGGCGGACGACCTTCGGCCCGTCGATTTCGATCACGACGCGCTCGATCATGGTCACGAACTCGTCGCCGGGCAGCGGATACTTCCACGCGCGCAGCGTCGGGTGCCCCGCCGTCGTGTTGACGAGATACATGTCGCCGGCCTTGCGTTGATCCTGCTGGAACGTCGCGATCTTCTTCGAGTCGGGCGACCACTTGAGCACCGGGCGATCGCTGCTGATCCAGCCGGCGTTGTCGGTGGCGTAGCCGTAGTCCTTGACGCCGTCGGTGGTGAGCTGCTTGTCGGCGCCCGTGGCCGTGTCGCGAACCCACAGGTTGTAGTCCTTGATGTAGGCGGCGTACTTCCCGTCGGGGGACAGCTCGCTGTTGGGCACCGGTCTTTGACGATCAGCAGATCCGCACTGCTTGCCCTGGAGATCGCACGTCCATCGCTTGTCGCCGCTGTCGAACGAGAACGACAGGTTGTCGGCGGCAAAGGTGATCTGCTGGAAGGGCAACTGCGTGGCGGAGACCGGCTTGCCCATCGCGGTGGTCAGCGCGGCGGCGACAGCGGCGTGATTGAACGCCGGCGCCTTGGTGCCCTTCACCGCATCGACGAGGATGAACTCGCTGCCGTTGGCGGCGGTGTTGCGATACCAGAACCGATCACCGGGCAGCCACGTCGCGCGGACCGGTCCGTTCGAGACCAGCGGCGTCGTGTTGTAGTTCAGGTATTTTTCCGCGCGCTGGTAGTCTTCGACGGTGACAGTGGCGCGCGACTGGGCCGAGCCGGGCAGCGTCGCGGCGACAACGATCGCGGCGGCAGCAAGCAGTTGAGTGCGGCGATAAGACAGCAATGCCATGGGGGAAGTATTACACTCCCGCCATGCGAAAAACCATCATCGCGCTCGCAGTGGCCACGGCATCGCTTGCGTTACCGGCCCTGCAGGCGCAGGGACCGCGGCCGGCTCTGCGAGAGATGCAATGGCGCAACATCGGACCGCATCGTGCCAGCCGGACCAAAGCGCTCGACGGCGTGCCCGCCCAGCCGCACACTTTCTACATCGGCGTCGCCAACGGCGGCGTCTGGAAGACGACCGATGCCGGCCAGACGTGGGTGCCGATCTTCGATGAACAACCGACCGGATCGATCGGCGCTCTTGCGGTGGCACCGTCCGATCCAAACGTGATTTACGTCGGCGCCGGCGAAGCCGCGCAGCGTCCGGATCTCGGGACCGGCGACGGCATGTATAAGTCCACCGATGCCGGCAAGACGTGGACGCACCTCGGCCTCCGCGATACACAACAGATCGGCCAGGTCGTGGTCGATCCGAAGGATGCGAATCGATTGTTCGTCGCGGCGCTCGGCCATCCATACGGGCCGAACACCGAGCGCGGCATTTTCCGATCGATCGACGGCGGCAAGTCCTTCGAGCGCGTGCTCTACAAGGATGAGAACACCGGCGGCACGGACGTCCTGCTCGATCCCTCCAACTCAAACATCGTGTATGCCGCCCTGTGGCAGGCGCGGCAGGGACCGTGGGAAAACGGCGCCTTCAATGGACCAGGCAGCGGCCTGTTCAAGTCCACCGATGGCGGCACGACCTGGCGCCAGCTGACCGGGGGCCTGCCGAACTTCGAGACCGATCGGCTGGGGCGCATTGGCATCGGCATCGCGCCGAGCCGTCCGTCGCGACTGTTTGCGGTCGTCGAAGCGCGCAACTCCGGCTTGTTTCGATCCGATGACGCCGGCGAAACCTGGACGCGCGTGAACAGCGATCCGCGCGTGCTGGCGCGGCCCAGCGATGCGACCGACGTGCGCGTGCATCCGACGAATCCCGACATCGTGATCGTCCCGACGATTGTGACGTGGAAGTCCACCGACGGCGGCCGCACCTTCACGGCGATTCGCGGCGCGCCTGGCGGCGACGACTATCAGCGTGCCTGGTTCAATCCCGACAATCCCGACATCATCGCGATGACGTCGGACCAAGGCGCGATCATCACGCTCAACGGCGGCGAGTCATGGAGCAGTTGGTACAACCAGCCGACCGCGGCGTTCTATCCCGTCACCACCGACAACTCGTTCCCGTATCGCGTCTGCAGCGGCCAGCAGGAGAGCGGCTCCGTGTGTATCCAGAGCCGCGGCGACGAAGGGCAGATCACGTTCCGTGAGTGGTCAACGGTCGGCGTCGAGGAATACGGCTACGTTGCTCCCGATCCGATCGATCCCGACATCGTCTATGGCGGCAAGGTGTCGCGATGGGATCGACGCACCAAGCAGGTGCAGCAAGTGGGGCCGCGATTCGGGCGTCCCGCCGACTACCGCGTCGTGCGCACCATGCCGGTGCTGTTCTCGCCGGTCAATCCGCGCAAGCTGTACTTCTCGTCGAACGTCCTCTGGCAGACCGTGAATGGCGGGCGATCCTGGGATCAAATCAGTCCTGACCTCACCCGCAAGTCATGGGAGATTCCGAAGAACGTCGGGATCTATTCGACGCTGCCGGAAGCGCAGTCAACCCAGCGCGGCGTCATCTACACGATTGCGCCGTCGTATCTCGACGAGCGCACGATTTGGGTGGGCACGGACGACGGCCTCATTCACGTTACCCGCGACGGTGGCAAGACCTGGAACGACGTGACGCCGCCGGACCTGGCGCCGTGGTCGAAGATCTCGATCATGGACGCGTCGCATTTCGATGTGAACACCGCCTATGCCGCGGTCAATACGTTCCGTCTCGACGATCTGCGGCCGCATATCTACCGCACGCGCGATGGCGGCAAGACCTGGACGCACATCACCAATGGCATCCCCGCCGGCGGCATCGTCAACGTGGTGCGCGAGGATCCGAAGCGAAAAGGCCTGCTGTTCGCCGGCACCGAACAGGCCGTCTATCTTTCGTTCAACGATGGCGGCGACTGGGTATCGCTCCGCAACAACATGCCGGCGACGTCGATCCGCGATCTGGTGATCAAGGGCGATGACGTCGTGGTCGGCACGCACGGCCGATCGTTCTACATTCTGGACGACATCACGCCGCTTCGTCAGCTCACGGAACAGACGGAGTCGGAAGCCGTGCACCTGTTCGCGCCACAGGAAGCGATTCGCTTCCGCTGGAACAAGAACACCGATACGCCGCTGCCGCCCAACGAGCCCGCGGGCCAGAACCCTCCCGATGGCGCAATTCTCAACTACTGGCTGAAGTCGGACGCGAAGCGCGTCGTCATCGAGGTTCTCGATGCGCAGGGCGCGGTGGTCCGGAAGTACGCGAGCGACGATCCCGTCGAACCGCTGGTGGAAGGCCGTAATACGCCGGATTACTGGATCCGTCCTCATCGCGCGCTCGCCGCAAACTCAGGGTTCCATCGCTTCGTGTGGGACATGCATCACGAGCGTCCGGCCGTGAACGGCTTCAGCTATCCGATCTCGGCGACGTTCGCGAACACGCCCCGCACGCCACAGGGATCGTGGGCGGTGCCGGGCAAATACACGGTCCGCCTGACCGTCGACGGCACCTCGCAGACGCAGCCGCTGCTCGTCAGGATGGATCCTCGCGTCAAGGCGACGGCGGCCGATCTGAAATTGCAGTACGACACGTCTCGAGCCATCGACGTTCTGCTGCGCCAGACGTCTGCCGCATTGCGGGAAATTCGAGCCGCCGCAGCGCGCGCGCAGAGCACCGAGCTCGAACAGCGCCTGTCGCGCGCGAGCGCTCCGCTCGGCCAGTTATTTGGCGCGGTGGAATCCGCCGATGCGGCGCCGATGCCGCTGGTGTTGGAGGAGTGGAAGAGGACGGCGGCGGCGATTGCCCCGCTGCTGGCCGAATGGGAAAAAATGAAGGCCGGGCCCAAATAGCCCGGCCTTCGAGAGAGGAACGTCAGCGGCCGTACAGAATGGCGGTGATGAAGCAGAACTCCGTTGCCGGCGGGAACATCGAACTCGACGCGATGATTCCTGCGCTCGCACTCGTCGGCGTGACGTAGGGAATCTCCGAAGCGGGGACCTCGCGTCCGGTGGCTTCCGGGCATTCGGCCAGCACCGGCTTGGCATCGACGAGATACTCGAAAACGACCTCGCTGTGCTCGAGCCGCATCGGATCGCCCATGCGGTGCTGGAAGTCCGCGGCGCTGACCATCGAGAGGTCGCAGGTTTCACCGGCGGCAACCGTGTACGACCGCACGTCGGTGCCGCAGGTGAGTCGAATGGTCGTGGCCTTGCCCGCCCCGTTGGTGTAGTTGACGGCGTCGGTGAGGCGCTGCCGGTAGTCGCCGAACGACCACACCTTGTGCGCGTCCGGATGGGCCGCGGAGTCTTCGAGCCGCCCGCCCCGCAGCGAGATGGTCGTCGACGCCCAGCGCTCGATGTTGCCGCGCACACGCTTGCCCGGCGCAATCTTGTTCAGCTGCGCCATTTCGGGCGCGTCGTTCACGACGGCATTGTCGTCGCCCACGACCAGCTCAATCGAGGTGTTGGCGAGATTGCGATACACGTATTCGGAAGGGTTGGAGCTTTCGAGTTCCGTGTCGAACGCCGCGGGAATCACGCCCTTGGCCGGCGCCATGCCGAGCGCCTTCGCAATCGGCGATCCTGCCTTGGCCATCAGGAACGGCACGTGCGTCATGTGCGCCGTCGCCAGTTGGCCAGGCGTCGCGACCAGGAACGAATGGTCGGCACGCTCGATGAAGGCCATCATGCCGACGAAGCGCATCCTGAGCTGTCCCGCAACAGACGATGCTTGAGAAGACCGGGGGAAGGCCGTACAGGCGGCCGCAACGCCGAGCGTGACTCGACTGACAAAATTACGACGATTCATTTTCCGCTCCTGGCTAGGGGGGCTATCGATCGGAGCCGTACATCACCAACGCAGTCCAAGCGCCGAGTCGACCGCCGTTCTGCTGTATCGCATTGCGTTGGACTCTGGAGAGGGCCTGCTCAGCGGAAACGCCATTGGCGATTTCGCGGTGGAAGCCGATCATAAGATCGCGAGCGGCTCTCTCGTCGGCGCCCGGCAGCGTTCCGACCACAGCCGGAACTCCGGCGGCCAGGAACGCGCGGGCCATGCTCAACGTGCCCTCGCCTCGATGTGATGGACTGGTCTCGACTTCGTCGAGGACTACCAGCCTGGTTTGCGTCATCGGTCGCGACGCGATGTCGGTGCCGCTGACAATGCCCGAATGGCGAACCCCGGCAGCGTCGGCAACGACGAGTTGCGACAACAGGGGGTTGATGCTGCTCGCCACCAGCGGCGCCGCAAGATGCACGACCGGGAACGACGGCGCGTCGGCGAGCAATCGCGGCCGCGTGGCGGCCTCGCCAACGAGCAACGACGACGAGCGATAGAGCGATGCGACGGCCATGGCCTCGGCCCTTGCGAGATCTCCGGCGCCGACCGCGAGCGCGGTCGCGCTGCCCGCGCCACGGCGCTCACTGCCATTCAGAATCGCAACGGCGGTTGCGCTGGGCGCGAAACGGAGCGCGACATCCTGAACCAGGAAATGCTTCGTAACGTCGTTCCACATCGCCGCGAAGGGCGCGTCCTCGTAAGTCGGATCGGGAACGATCACCAGGCGGTCCACGTCTTTCAGCTGTGCCGCGACCGGGCGCATGATTTCGTTGTATAACGCGCGGCCCGCGCGCGGCGCCGACGCTTCAAGGCGCACTTCGTCCTGTTGCCTGGCGACGAGCTGTTTCGCCTGTGCGCGTGTCATCGGCCGAGTGATTACCGATGCGCCAGTGCGGCGGATGACCCATACGGCAAGCTCGTTATCGAACTGGTTCAGCGCGAGAATCGCTTCGTTCGCCTCGAGCGATGCCTGCACCATCTTCAGATCTCGGGGCGTGGCGATCGTGCGAGCTTCAGCCAGCGTCCGGACGCGTGCTCGCTCGGAAAGCGCGAACGCGCGGTCGTAGTCCTTGCGCTTGATCGCCAACTGAACAGAGGTCTCGAACAGGCCCCAGAGCTCGTCCCGCGACGAGCTGCGGGCTTCATCGGACCACGAGCGCCGCTCTTCTTCGAAGGCCGCGATGCCGCGCTCGAGCGCGAGTTGAGCCGCCGCGTCACGTCCCCACACGATGTTGGCCTGGGCGAGGCGCAGCTGTAGTTGCGCCACGCGCAGGCGATCGCGCCGCGCCGACGCCAGAGCAATCGCGGTTTCAGCCGCCTTGACCGCCGCGGGAGGATTGGTCGAGCGCAACAAATCGGTCTCGGCCGAGAGCACAATCATCTCGACGCGCCCGGTCATTGCAGGATCCTTGCCGCCGGCGAGCTGCCGCCGCGCTTCCTTCAGATCATTGGCCGCCAGCTCCCTGCGATTCAGACTGGTCAGGATGCTGGCGCGCTGCGCGTACGCTTCGGCGATGGCGCCTTCGCGCCCCCAATCGCCGGCGTTACGAACGACTTCGTCCTGAATCGCCAGCGCGGCTTCCTCGCTGACGGAGCGGACGATCAACGCGGCGTTGATCAACAGGCCGTGACGCAACTTCAGCGAGCGCGTGACGTCGAGACCCCTGAGCGCGGAGATCAGATGGATCCACGTCGACGTCTCGTCACCGACATAGTGGAAGAGCGAGGCCAGCAGGTTGTGTGCGCCGGCGACCAGTTCGGCGTCCTTGAGCGACTCAGCCTCGCCCAGCGCGTCCTCGTAATACCCACGCGCGTCGCCGTGGCGGCCCTGAACAAAGGTGCTCAGGCCGAGAATCCAGCTGGCGCGCGCGGCGACGTATCCGTAGCGATGGGTCCGCGCGTTGCCAACCTCGGGCGCCATGTTTTGCGCGAGCGCGTCATACCGCCCGTTCACGTAATCGATCGACGCCAGGTCCACGCGCGCACGGGCCGCCAGCGGTGAACCGGCGGCGGTGAGCGCAGCGACGGCGTTGCGAAGCCCCGGCTCCGCATCCCCGTAGCGATCGTCGGCGTACAGAGCGGCGGCCTGGGCGTACTGATGATGCGCGGCAGCAAGCGCCTGCGGCTGGGCGTGTCCGTCGATGGCTGCGACGACATCCACATACAGGGCGTCGCCGGTCACGCGCAGCATCGCCTGGGACATCACGCGGAGTCGATCGAGCTCGGTCGATCCGCTGCCGCCACTCAACACGGCGTTGGCCCACGCGGGGATCAGCGTGGCCTCGATGAAGTGTCGGGCTTCCGTCGTCTGCGTCCGAACGGCCTCGTCAGCCGTAGTCGCGTCGATCGGTTGCTGCAGGCGGCCTTCGATCATCTGCCAGGCCGCGGCTGCGGTCGGCTTTTCCAGCTGCGCGAGACGTTCGCGCGCTTCGCCCGACCAGGGCGATGCGCTGTCGCGCTTCAGGTATTCGGTCCATGCCGAGCGCGCTTCCGCGGTCAGCGACAACGCGGACACGGCAAGCGCGTGGTTGAACCACGCTTCCTTCAACGACGGATCGAGCCGGCGCGCGCGATCGGCGGCGGCCAGCGCGCGCGGCAGATCGTCCGGGCGCAGGCCGAGCCGCGCGCGTTCGAGATGCACCGTCGCGACATCATTCAGGTACCGGGCATTTGCGGGTTGTTCGCGCGACGCCGCGAGCAGCGATTGCGCCGCATCGTCATAGCGGCCCGCCAAGAGTTGCGACACGCCAATCGCGTGGAGCTGCGATGGCGTGGCGCGTTCGCCGGACGACTCGCGAATCCTGCCGGCCGTCAACTGAACACGATCGGTCCCGGCGGCCCGGCCATCTTGCCCCCCAGCAGATGGCACACCCAGTGGGGCATGCGGGAACCCCCCGGTCAACCGGCCGAGAACCGATCGTTGTTCACCGACGCTTTCGACAAGACTCACGAGTCCCGAATCGCCTCCGAACCACGACCGCACGAGGGCGGGCGTGGCCAGGACGGCGATCACGGCGGCCGCGGCCGCCAGCGCACCGGCGATGGAACGTCGGGTCACGAGCGGAGTGGCCTCCGCAGTGATCGCAACGTCCGGCCTGAGCGCCGACAGTTCCTCGACCGTTCGAGCGACCCCGGCCACCAGCGCAATGCACTGAGGGCAGGAGGCGAGATGAGCATCCACGCGTGCGCGTTCCGTTAAGCTCAACCCCCGGTCGACGTATGCGGCCAGGACCTCGGGTTCCGGGCAACCGTTGGTGTGTGGATCAACCATCTCGCTTGGATAGACGGACAGACCCCAAAAACCTCTCAACCTCGGCGCGCAGCAGAGGGGAGAGCGCTATGGAGTGATGCCCAAGAAGGCTGACGACGTCCCGCGGATCAAGGCCCGCATGAGTCAGCGCCAGCCGGAGTTGCTTCACGCTTTTGTCGAGCCGCCGGTGAAGTGTAGGCACGGAACTGCCGGTTAATTTCGCAATTTCGACCATGGACAGGTCCTGATCGAATCTCAGTGCAATGATGACCCGGTCTTGTGCAGCCAACTGATCGAATGCGCTCGCCAGAGCGCGCTGGAGTCGTTCGATGCGCTCCCGCCGATCCGCATCCTCGATTCGACTTTCGGATGAGTCGTTGCTGCTGACGGACGCCGCCGCTTCTTCACTGACCTCGGTCGTCCGCACCCGGACGGGAAGCTGATCCCAGATCTTTCGCAGCTCAGCGTCGCTCAGCGCCACGTTGTGATTCGTACGCACGAGCTCGATCGCTTCTTCGATGGTGTGGGAATCGCGCGTGACGAGCCGCTCCAGCAGGATGGCCACGTGACCAAGCCGCTCCGCCATGGCCGACGGGCGCCAGCGCCCCCATTTTTCAGCGCAGAAATCGAGGGAGAGCCGCTCGATGACCGTCGCCAGATAGGTCCAAAGCGAGCTGCGCCTCTGGAACTTGCGGAGGATCGCGTAGTTGTCGTCGACCAGCCGAAGGTTCACGAAACTGGCAAAGTCGTCCCGCTCGGTCGCCGACAGGTGTCGCCGCCGGCCTATCGTCCGTACGATCTGATCGACCAGATCGAGATGGTCGAGGAGCAGCCTCTGATAATCCACGTGAAGTTGTCGGGAAACCCGCCCGATTATGACGCGCCCACACCGGCACGGGTGCGATGAAACAAACGGGCGATTCTCCTCATGTACTGCAAAGTGAGAATCTGGCCGCGTGTGTCCGTCTATGTATCAAGAACGCCAGTTGTGTGTACGTCGAGGGGCCACACGCCCTTCCTGTTATACGTCTGGAATCCGGCAGTTGCTCGATCTTGCTGGCGGGAATTGGCCGGATTTCTTGAAAGACATGGGACCACCCTGAAGTGTCGGCCCGCGGAGTCGGCGCTATATGGAAGCAGGATAGTATGGCTGTAACCTTTTTCGGCGGCCAAGGCGGGGCAGGGGCTCGGGTCTGGTCGGCCGGCAAATTTGTGGCGAACCAGCAGGATCAGGATCAACTGAAGGCTCGTATCCGCGAGCTCGAATCCCTGTGCACCGACGTCCTCGTTGCGGGTGTCGACATCGGGTTGCCTCAACAGCTGCTGAATCAGCTCTGGGCCGCGGTCGGCCACGGCGAGTTGCCACGCTCGTTCAACGTCGATCTTCCTCCGGCGCCTCCGCGGCCGGTTGAGCCGGCGCCTCAGCAGAAAGTGGTCGCCGCTTCGGGAGCGTTCACGGAAACGGGCACCACGGCCAAGCCGCAGCCGATGGAGATCCCCGACATTCCGCTCACCACGAATCCGATGACCGCGAAGGATGATTCGCGTCCCAAGCCGCCGCAGGCCGAGCTCAAGCCGCTCAACATCAAGAAGACGGTTTGCGTCGTCGACGATGACCCGATGATGCTGGACGTGCTCGCGCGCATCCTGCAGCGGGAAAATTTCGATCTCGTGATGGCGAGCGGCGGTCCCGAGATTATCCAAAAGCTCGCCGACTACACCGGCAGCGTCGATTTGCTCGTGACCGACTACGCGATGCCCGACATGCAGGGACGCGAGCTGGCCGATCACGTGCGCGGGCGGTTTCCCGCGGTGAAGGTGCTCTACCAGACCGGCTTCAGCGACATGCTGTTCGAGGACCGCATCGAGCTCGAAGAGGGCGCGGCGTTTCTGGAGAAGCCGTTCACGGCGCGCGGCCTGCGCGAAGCCGTGCGGCTGGTGCTGTTCGGATCGATCAATCCCTAGGCCCGCTTGCGCCGTGGTGGCGCTATATTTCAGGCGTGCAACGGCTCGTGACCGTGGCCGTCTGGATCCTCGTTGCGGCCGGCGGCGCCGCCCTGGGTCGGCTGGCGCTGCCGCGAACGGGGCTTCTTGGCCATTACTTCACCAACCTCACTCGCAGCGGCGCGCCCGTCGTTGTAGTCGTCGATCACTCAATTTCGACCGACACGCTCGATAACGGCACGGCCGGCGTCTGGCCGGCGTTTTCGGTCGAATGGACCGGGGCGATCGTGATCCATCGCGCCGGGACATATCAGTTCTCGACCGTGTCCGACGATGGTTCCGAGCTGGAAGTTGACGATCAGATCGTTGTGCGAAATGGCGGGCCCCATGGCCCGCAGGAAGCGAGCGGGCATATCGATCTCGCGGCCGGCATTCATCCCGTTCGGCTGCGTTACGAGCAGGACGGCGGGGGATTTGCGCTGGCGCTGGCTTACGCGCGCGGAGACGATCGCCTCGCACCCATCCCGTCATCGATCTTGCTGCCGGATCCAATCTCCTACGGAGCGTATCGAATCAGGCGTGCGATTCCGATCATCGGAGCAATTCTTGCCGTGCTGCTGTGGATCGCGGCATCGCATGTTCTCGCCCGTCGAGGTCCTCCGGCGTGGCTGTCGCGGCCCGTTGCCCCGATCCTCGATCGTCCAGGCGTCGCGCTGACCATCCTGATCGCTGTCGCGGTTGCGATGCGCATCTTCATGATGCTCGGCTCGAATGCCATCTTGTGGGGCGACTCCGACGTCTTCATCGAAAGCTTTGGCTACATCCGGCACGGCCAGTTCTTCGAACACGATCCGTTCCGCACGCTGCTCTACCCGTATTTCCTGACCGCATTCCTGATGTGGAGTGGTGAACCCCCGATGGATCAAGTCGTCGTCGGGGCGCAGCACCTTCTCGGCGTGATCGCGGCGATGGCATTTTTCGCGGTGGGACGACGCGCATTCGGCACGCGCATCGCTCTGGCGGGATCGCTCGTGTTCGTGGTCCACACCGCGCAGCTGTTTTACGAGAACAGCATCCTGTCCGAAGCGTTTTTCGGCTGCGTGCTGGCCCTCAGTCTGTGGGTGATCCTCGCGCTGATTCGCAAGCCCTCTGTGCCGCGGGCGATCGCAGCGGCACTGGCGTGTGTCGTGATGGTCATGACGCGGCCGATTGCGGAGTACTTCGTCGTGATCCCATTGTCGCTCGTGATGATCGCGGCGACCGGGTGGCGGCAGCGCGCGAAAATCGCTGTGGCCATCGTGGCCATCTATGCGGTGTGCCTCCTGCCATGGGCAGCGCTCAACCAGCGCGAATTCGGCTTCTTCGGCGTCGCGCTTGGCCGCGGACTTGGGTTGTTCATCCGCACCTTTGAGATTGAGCGTTTCGATCCGCCCGCTGACACGCAGTATCCGGAAATCCAGGAGATCCTGGCATACGGCCGGGCCACGCAGTATTCGCCTGCGACCTACGTGCGAGACGAGCTGAGGCGGCGCCATTATTCGGCGGCGCAGTCCGACGATCTCATGTATCGATCCGCTGCCGAGACAGTGGCGCGACGGCCGATCGACTTTGCCATCGGTTCGATCCGTCAATGGTGGCGTCAACTGGGCGGGCCGCTGGGCGACGATGCGATCTGCGCGTCGCCCGACGGACCGTATCTGTGCAGCGCGCGCACGATCGGCTATGCGCGCGAACCGTTCATCAACCGGCCGCGCTCGGCGCATCAACCGGTTCGCCCCTGGGTCGTGGCGTACTTCAGGCACGTACGAATTCCCATGCACGTGGTGTCGGCGCTCGCCGCGCTCGGGGCCGTGGCGTGCCTCGGCCTGGCAAGCGATGCGGTGCTGCCAGCGTTGCTGCTCGTCCTCACGGCCGCGTATTTCACCTTCCTGCCGGCGGTGGCACAAAGCCCGCAGGATCGCTACCGCCTGCCGGCGGACGCCCTGCTGTTCATCCTTGCCGCATTCGGCGTGGCGACCCTGTCGCGCCGCCTGTTTCGCGCCAATTAACGCGTCCTCATCGGGCCGGGAATACCGCGCGCCGCACCGGGGTTTTCACCCCCAGCGGTCCGCCTTCGCTCTATCGAGCTTCGGCGCGACAAGCCACTGAACGGTTACACCTTCTATCGAGGAACACAGCATGCGAACACAGATCCTGGGTGTGTCGGCAATCTTCGTTGTCACGCTCGCCATGATGCCGGGGCAGGCATCGAGCCATCGCGAGGCGCCCTTGCTCGCGCAGGACCCGATGGCGGACAACACCGACGTTTACGCGTTTGTTTCACCGGATGCTCCAGACACCGTCACGCTCATCGCCAACTTCATTCCGTTCCAGAAGCCCGACGGCGGACCGAACTTCTATTCGTTCGATCCGAACGTGGTCTATGAGATCCACATCGACAACAACGGCGATGCGGTCGAGGACATCACGTATCAGTGGCGCTTCACGACGGAAGTGCGCAACCCCGCGACCTTCCTCTACAACACCGGCACGGTGACGTCGCTCGACGATCCGGATCTGAACGTGCGCCAGTTCTACCGGCTGACGCGCATCGACGGTCCGCGCCGCACGGGCACGGTGACGGAGCTCTCCGGCCGCCTGCCGGTGCCGCCGCCGAACATCGGTCCGCGCTCGACGCCGAACTACGGCGGGCTGGGCGGCGCCATCCAGTCGCTGCCGGGCAGCATCACCGTCTTCGCGGGTCAGCGCGACGAGGGCTTCTACGTTGATCTCGGCATCTTCGACTTGCTGGGCGTGGGGTCAGGCACCGTCGAAGACAGCACCGCGGGCTTCAACGTGAGCTCGCTGGCCATCCGCGTGCCCAGGTCCGCGCTCGCGCGCGGCGGCGCGAACCCGACGAGCGCCAGCGATCCAAACGCGATCATCGGCGTGTGGTCGACGGCGAGCCGCTTCGCGACCCGCACCCTGTCCGCCGGCGCGCAGCAGCATAGCGGCGCGCTCGTCCAGGTGTCGCGGCTCGGCAACCCGCTCGTCAACGAGGCGGTGATCGACCTCGCCCGCAAGGATGCGTTCAACGGCATCGAGCCGACGAGCGATGCGGTCGCGCTCGATCGCGTCACCGATCCGGAAGTGCCGAAGCTGTTGAAGTTGATCTTCAACGTCGACTCGCCGCCGGCGCCGCGCACCGATCTGGTGACGATCTTCCTGACGGGAATCCCGGGCTTGAATCAGCCTGCGAACGTGCGCGCCGCCGAAATGCTGCGTCTCAACATGGCGATTCCACCAACGACCTCGCCGAACCGGATGGGCGTGCTCGGCGGCGATCTCGCCGGCTTCCCGAATGGACGCCGGCCCGGCGACGATGTGCTCGATATCGTGCTGCAGGCCGCGGCCGGCGCAACGCCATTGACGCCGGCGTTCCTCCGTTTCCCGAACAACGCGCTCGGCGACAACGTCGGCAGCAACGACGTGCCATATCCGACATCGTTCCCGTATCTCGGTATTCCTCACGCCGGCAATCGCTGAACGCTCATGAAAAGCCGTGTCTTGTTTCCTGTCGCAATTCTTGTGGCTGCCGCCATCGTGGCGGCGGCCACGATTCGTGACGCGAAGCCGGCATCGGCTTCCGTGATCGCGCCCCGGCTACCGGCGTCGATCGCGGGGACGTCGCGAGCGGAGCTGACCGCCACCGTCAGCGCGATGACCGCGCAACTGTCGGCCGATCCAGTCAATGCCGCGGCGGTTGTGTCGCTCGCCAATGCGCTGATTCGTCTGCAGCGTGTCAACAACGACGGCCGCGCCGTGATCACCGCCGAAGAACATCTGCGCGCGTTCCTGTCGCGCCGGCCCGATCACTACGAAGCGCGGCGCATGCTGGCCGCGGTACTGCTGTCGCAGCATCGCTTCGAGGATGCGATCAGGGAAGCCAACAAGACGATGGCTGCCGACCCGCGCGATGCCTGGAATTACGGCGCCGCCGGCGACGGCTACATGGAGCTGGGAGATTACGCGCGAGCGTTCGATGCGTTCGACCGGATGGGCGAGTTGCAGCCCGGACCCGCCTCGTACGCGCGCACGTCGTACGCGCTCGAGATCAAGGGCGATCTCGACGGCGCGCTCGACTACATGCGGCGTGCCGCCGAGGGGACATCGCCGAACGATCCGGAGTCACAGGCGTGGCATTACGCGCAGCTTGCTAACCTGTTGCTGCAGCGTGGCCGCCTGGCACAAGCGCGCATCGAATACGAGCGCGCGGACGCGACGTTCCCTGGCCATCCGATGGCCGTGACAGGCCTGGCGCGGATCAAGATGGCGGACGGTGATCTCAAAGCGGCGCGATTGATGTTGCAGGCGCAGCTGGCGCGCACCGCCACGCCCGATCTGGCGAGCGCCGTCGGCGATCTGTCGGCGTCGATCGGCGAGCTGTCGATGGCGGACCAGTATTACCAGATGGCCGAACAGATCGAGCGCGCGGCGTGGGGGAATGGGCTCCGGCAGCCGCAGGTGCTCGCGAGGATCCTGAGCGAGCGACCAGGCCGGGCGGCGGAAGCCGTGGGCCTGGCCGAAGAAGCGGCGCGCACGCGCGCCGATATCGTGACGATGGACACGCTGGCGTGGGCGTATTTCAAGAACGGGCAGATTGCGGAGGCCGCGAAGGCATCGGCGCAGGCGCTGCGTACGGGGACGCGTCACGCACGCATCCGCTGTCACGCGGAAACGATCGACGCAGCTATTTCTTCGGCTCGTGCACCCGGCGCCATTCGTCACTGCCTTGAATGGCGTCCCTAATCATCTTCTTGGCCTCTTCATCCGTCTTTCCCTCGATGCGCGCGTTCAGGTAGACGTCGATGATCCATGCGCCGATCGCCTCGAAGTCCGGCTGCTTCTGGTCAGCGCGCCACAGGCCGTCGGCGCGGCGCAGTCCCTCGTCCGAGGCGTAATACTGGTGCAGCCACTGCGCGGCCTGCATCACGTCCGCGCGCTGCCCCTTCAGTTTCTCGGCCGCCAGCTTGCCGGCCTGCTCATCGAATTGCTGCCGTTGGAAATCCATGGCGAACTGCATCTGCGCGATGCGCCGCTGCTGCCAGTACACCTGGCCGATCAGGATGACGATGACGACCACGAGGATCGTGGTGATGAGGCGGAAACGGTCCATAGGCATATAAGCCTATACTTGATCCGTGAAGGGTTTGCGATTCGTGATCGGTTTCCTCGTCGTGGCCACGGTGATCTCGGTGGCCGCGATGGTGTTGTTGTATGTCGTGATGTCGCAGGAGCCGCGCGTGCCGCAGCACGCGACCCTGGTGCTGAGCCCGTCGGGCGATCTCCCCGAGGTCCTGCCGGATTTCATGTTCGGCGGCGGCGACGAGCTCACGGTGCGCAGCTACGTCGAGCTGATCCGCAAGGCCAAGACCGATGCGCGCATCGAGGGCATCCTGCTGCGCCCAGGCGGCATCAACTCGCCGTTCTGGGCCAAGCTCCAGGAGCTGCGCGGCGCGATCGACGATTTCAAGACGAGCGGAAAGTACGTCTACGCGTGGCTCGAGTACGGCGGCGATCGCGAATACTTTCTCTCGTCGGTCGCCGACAAGGTCTACCTGCTGCCATCGGCCTCACTCGATTTGACGGGCGTCGCCAGCTACGAAGTGTTCCTGCGCGGCACCTTCGACTGGATCGGCACGTATCCCGACTTCCTGCACGTCGGCGATTACAAGACCGCGGTCAACACCTACCTGGAGAAGTCGTTCACGCCGGCGCACAAGGAGATGAGCCAGTCGCTCAACCGCAGCCAGTACGATCAGCTCGTCGACGCGATTGCAGACGCGCGCGGCAAGAGCGAAGCGGACGTGCGCGCGCTCATCGATCAGGGGCCGTTCCAGGCGGTCGACGCGCTGCGCGTCGGGCTGATCGACGACGTGGCGTACGAAGACGAGCTCGACGATCTCATCCCCGAACTGAAGGACGCCGACTATATCGACGCCGAGGACTATGTCTCGGTGACATGGGAACGCACCGGCGTGATGCGGCGGTCGAAGATCGCGGTGATCAACGCGTCGGGCGTGATCAATTCGGGCAGCAGCGGCTTCGATCCGGTCAACGGCGCGGTCGTCGGCTCGGACTCGCTCGTCGAGTACATCCGCGAGGCGCGCGCCAACGATTCGATCAAGGCGATTGTGCTCCGTGTCGACAGCCCGGGCGGATCGTCGACGGCCTCGGATGTGATCTGGCGTGAGCTGTCGATCTCCAGGGAGAACCATCGCCCGGTGATCGTCTCGATGTCGGATCTCGCCGCGTCGGGCGGCTACTACATCGCGCTTGGCGGCGACGCGATCGTCGCGCAGCCCGGCACGCTGACGGGATCAATCGGCGTCTACACCGGCAAGTTCGTCACCACTGGCTCGCTCGAGAAGCTGGGCGCGAACATCGAGGCGACGAGCGACGGCAAGCACGCCGAGATTTACTCGCCCGATCGCCGCTTCACGCCGGAAGAGCGCAAGAAGGTCGAGGAGTCGATGCAGGTCGTCTACGACCAGTTCATCGAGCGCACCGCGGCGGCGCGGCACATGACGCCGGAGAAGGTCGATGAGATCGCGCAGGGCCGTGTCTGGACCGGCGCGCAGGCAAAACAGATTGGGCTGGTCGACGAGCTTGGCGGGCTCTACAAGGCGGTCGACCTGGCGAAGCAGCGCGCGCGCATTCCGGTCGACGAGGAAGTCGAGCTGGTGGTGTATCCACCGCATCGCAGTTTCTATGAAGTGCTGACGGACGAATTATCGTCGCCGGCGGGGAAGCTGAAGGCCGCGTATACGTCGGACGCGCTGCTCGAGCTGCTCGGGCCGCGTGAACGGCGCGCCCTTGCGGCCGTGCTCGCGCCCTCGCGTCTCTTCCGATCGGGGCAGGTGCTGGCGCACATGCCCTACGTGTTCGTCAGGTAAACAGGCCAGCAGGCCGGCAGGCTAGCAGGCTAGCAGGCTAGCAGACTAGTGGCCTTTCGCGTGCTGGCCCGCTAGCCTGTTAGCTGCCAATCACGCGCGCGAGCGTGTCTTCGCGCGTCGTGATCTTCAGGCCCTGCTTGGCCTTCTGCATGTAGGCGCCGAAGAACTTGTCGCGGCGCTGGTTCACCATCTCCTCGCGCAGCTGATCCTTGCCCGCCGCGATCTCCGTGTCGGTCACGTTGACCTTCTCGGCGACGCGGATGATGGCGGTGCCGGTGGGCGTGGTGATCGCATCGCTGACGCCGCCCTGCGGGAGCGCGAACGCGACGTTGTCGATCGACTCGCTGATGCCCAGATCGGGAATCGCCGATCCGCGGGTGATGAGCTCGGTCGGCTTGATCGCGAGGCCGGCCTTCTTGACGGCCGCCGCGAAATCCTTGGCGTTCTTCAGCTCGGTGGCAATGGCCGCCGCGCGCTGCTTGGCCATCTCGACGGCCTTCTCCTGCTTCAGGTCGTCCGTGACCTTGGTTTTCACTTCATCGAGCTTCGGAATGTAGGCATCCTGCCGGCCGGTCACCGTCGCGAACACCCAGCCCGTGGCGACGCGCATGGCGGGCGTCACGTCGCCTTCCTTCATGCCGAACAAGCGGCCCGACAGTTCCGGCTGCGAGCCGACGCCCTGAATGGGTTCAGCGAGCAGGACCAGTCCCGTCTCGGTGACCTGCATCTTGCGCTCGGCCGCGATGCGATCGAGGTCGGCCGGCGTCTTGATCGTCGCCTCGAGCGACTTCGCGATCTTTTCCGCCTCGGCCTGCGCCTTCTGCCACTTGAGCTGATCCTCGATCTCCGTGCGCACTTCGGCGACCGGGCGCGTCGACTCCGGCTTGTTGTCCACCATCTTGATGATGTGGAAGCCGAACGCCGTCTTCACCAGGTCGCTGATCTCGCCGTTCTTCATCGCGAACGCGGCCTGCTCGAATTCGGCGACCATGCGGCCGCGTCCGAAGTAATCGAGATCGCCGCCGTTGGCGCTGTTGGACTCGTCTTCCGAGTACTTCTTCGCGAGCGCCGCGAAATCGGCGCCGGGCGCCTTGGCCAGCTTCAACACTTCTTCGGCCTTGGCCTTCACGGCGTTCTCGTCCTTGCCTTCGGTCTTGAACAGGATGTGGCTGGCGCGCACCTGCGCCGGCGTCTGGTACTGCGTGATGTTCTGCTGATAGAACGCGGTGACTTCCGTCTCGGGCACGGTAATCGTCTGGCGCACCTGTTCGACGTTGAGCAGCGCGTACTTGATCTTGCGCTTCTCGCCGATGCGATAGCGCTCCTTCGACTTCTCGAAGGCCGCCGCGATCTCGGCGTCGTTGACGGTAACCTGGTTCTTGAACGCCTCGGCGGTCACGGGCACGACATCGAGCTTGACCTTCTCGTTGCGCTTGCGGAACTCGGCGGCGACTTCGACGTCGCTCACCGACATCCAGCCGGTGAGGGCGCTGCGAAGCTTTTCGATCTGCAGCGCGCGGCGCAGGCTGCGCTCGAATTCGGCGGTGGTCATCGGCGGATTCGAGAACTGCAGGATCTGGCGGTAGCGCTGCTCGCCGACGAACTTGCCATTCTGCTGGAATCCCGGCAGCGCGAGGATGCGCTCGCGAATTTCCACGTCGCTGACGGTGAGGCCCTGCTTGCGCGATTCGGCGACCATCGCTTCTTCGTCAACGAGCTGGTTGAGGATCTGGCGATCGATGCCGAGCTGCTTGATCAACTGATCGTTGATCTGCCCGCCGTACGCGCTGCGGTAGGCATTGACCTGCGCGTTGTAGCGCCGCGTGAACGCGCCGACCGTGATCGGTTCGCCCTCGACCTCGGCGAGCACCTCGCTTGGCGCCGCGCCGGTGCTGGTCGTGAGGAAATCGGGAATGTAGAAGACCACGAAGGTCAGGACGACGAGAGCCAGGCTCCACTTCAGCCAGCCCTTGTGTCGCCGCATCCGGTCGAGCATTGTCATCAGGCGTAACCTCTAGAGAAACAACGATACTAACGTAGTTTCCGCCACGGTTCTACGTGGAACCCCCGTGATCGTGATATATTCAGTCAGTTGAATGACTTACGGCGGTTCTCGCCGTCCGGATCTGGCCGCCCGTTTGCGCCGCGGCCAGCGCGTACTTAAGAGCCGTCTCGAACGGCCTGAGTCCGTGCTGGCGTTACTTCGCGCCGCTCACGAATCGCTCGAACCGGAAAGCATCGGCAAACTGGTGGTGAACCGCGCGGAGGAGTGGTTCAAAGCGTCCGCATGTGGCGTCTTTGCAGCTGACCTCGACGGTCAAGTCGCCGGTCTCGCATCGAAGGGGATTGGTGAGTCGCTCTCGCCCGCGGCGCTCGGCGTCGCGCGCTGGGTCCTCGGCCATGGACGCGATTTCGCGTCGGCCGATCTGCGGAAGGATCCACGGGCCATGGGCGCTGCCGGCGCCGTGCTCGCGTGGCCGTTGAGATGCCGCGCACAAACGGTCGCGGCGCTCGTGGTCATGGAACGCCAGGCGGCGACGCAAGTGCCGCAGATGCTGCCGTCGACTGGGCAGGCGCTCGGGACGATTCTCGAGGGCCCCGCGCAGGCGCTCGACAACGCGCTGCGCTTGAGGCGGTCGGAAGCCTTATCGGTCACCGACGACCTCACGCAGTTGTACAACTCGCGCTACCTGAACCAGGTGCTGCGGCGGGAAGCCAAGCGCGCCTCACGTTCGGGCCGTCCGCTATCGCTGCTGTTCCTGGACCTCGACGGTTTCAAGGGAATCAACGATAAGCACGGGCACCAGGCGGGAAGCCGGGCGCTCGTGGAAGCCGCAGCCGTGATTCGACGCTGCGCGCGTGAAACCGACGTCGTCGCCCGGTTCGGTGGCGACGAGTTTGCAATCGTGCTGCCCGACACCGGCTCCGAAGGTGCCGCGGCAGTGGGAGACCGCGTCCGCGAGCGATTGGGCGTTCATCCGTTCCTGGAAAGCAATGGATTGAAGCTCCGTCTCACGGCGTCGGTCGGGGTCGCCACGCTGCCCGACGTGGCCGCCTCCGCTGAAGAATTGGTGCGTGCAGCCGATATGGCGATGTACCAGGTAAAGGAATCGGGCAAAAACGGAGTTCGCATCGCCCAGGCTGAATAAAGCCGGGCTGCAGTGGTTCTGCAAAAAATGGGTCTGGGTTCGCTTCTCTCGTTTCTCTCCACCGATCTGGCCATCGATCTCGGGACGGCCAATACCTGTGTGTACGCCAAGGGCCGCGGCATTGTCGTCAACGAGCCCTCGATGGTCGCCGTGAACAAGGTGACCGGCCGCGTCGAGGCCGTCGGCACCGGCGCGAAGGAAATGCTCGGGCGCACGCCCGGGAACATCGTCGCCATCAAGCCGATGAAGGACGGCGTCATCGCCGACTTCGACGTCACCGAGAAGATGCTGACCTACTTCATCAAGAAGGCGCACAACGGTAACGTCTGGGTGCGGCCGCGCATCATCATCGGCGTGCCCTCCGAGATCACGCAGGTTGAAAAGCGCGCGGTCAAGGACTCGGCCTATCGCGCCAAGGCCAGCGAAGTGCACCTGATCGAAGAGGCGATGGCGGCCGCGATTGGCGCCGGCCTGCCGATCACCGAACCCGCCGGCAGCATGATCGTCGACATCGGCGGCGGCACCACCGACATTGCGGTGATCTCGCTCGCCGGCATCGTCTACAGCAAGGCGGTCCGCGTCGCCGGCAACGAGATGGACGAGGCGATCATCCAGTACATCAAGAAGACGTACAACCTGCTGATCGGCGAGCGCACCGCCGAGCAGATCAAGATGGAACTGGGCTCCGCCTATCCGCTCGACGAGCGCATGACGATGGAGATCAAGGGCCGCCATTTGATCGAGGGCGTGCCGAAGACGATCACCATCACCGACGAAGAGATTCGCGAGGCGCTCGCGGAAACGGTCAACGTGATTGTGGACGCGGTGCGCGTGGCACTGGAGCGCACGCCGCCCGAGCTTTCCGCCGACATCGTCGACCGCGGCATCGTCATCACCGGCGGCGGCTCGCTGCTCCGCAATCTCGACAAGCGCTTGCGCGAAGAGACCGGCCTGCCGGTGTCGAGCGCCGAAGATCCGCTGTCGTCGGTCGTGCTCGGCGCGGGCAAGATGCTCGGCGAGTTCGATCTGCTCCGGAAGATCGCGATCGACTAACCGGGAACGCGGAACGGGGAACCGGGAACCCGAGACATGGCGCTCGCGGACATCAGACAACGGCCCGGCGTGGTGCTCGCCGCCGCCATCCTGCTTCATGTCGTCCTGATCTCGGCGCAGGTCAACACCGCGTCGGGGCTGCCGGTCCTCCAGGTGGTCACGTTCGGATCGTTTTCTGAAGTGCAGCGCGGCACGATGGCGGTCATCGACGGCGTACGCGGCATGTGGACCGGCTACATCGCGCTGCAGCAGGTCCAGGAAGAAAACAACGCGCTCAAGCAGGAATTGCAGACGCTGCAGGTGCGGCTGCAGCAGGAGCGCGCCGAAGCACAGCGCACCGACAACCTGCGCCAGCTGCTCGAGCTGCGCGAGCGCGCCAACCTCGACACCGTCGCCGCGGAAGTGATCGCCGGCGCGGCCAGCCCGGACTTCAAGACCGTCACCATCGACAAGGGATCGTCGGAGTCGCTCGATACCGACATGGCGGTGATTTCGCCGGCCGGCGTTGTCGGCCGCATCATTCTCCCGAGCCGGCGCGCATCGAAAGTGCAGCTGCTGATCGATCGCAACGCCGCCGCCGGCGCGCTGATCGAGCGCACGCGCGTGCAGGGCGTGGTGGTGGGAGTCGGCGACGGCATGATGCGCATGCAGTACGTGCCCGGCACCGCCGACGTCAAGACCGGGGATCTCGTCGTGACCTCGGGCATCGACGGCATTTATCCGAAGGGCTTCGTGATCGGCACGATCGATCACGCCGATCGCGGCGTCGGCGCGTATCACGAGATCGTGATTCGTCCGGCGGTCGATTTCGCGCGTCTCGAAGAGGTACTGATTGTGCGGACGCCGCCGGCGTCGCGCGCGGTGACGGCCGAGGAGCCCAAGAAGTGAGGAGTGCGGCGGCGCTGGCGGCGATCCTGATCGCGATCGCCGTGCAGACCACGCTGGCGGGCTACATTTTCCGCGGCAGCAGCACGGCGATCGACCTCGTGCTGATCGTCGTGGTGTATGTCGCCATCAAGTCCGGGCCGGTGACGGGCTTGCTGGCGGGGACGGTCGCCGGCCTCATCCAGGACGCGCTGGCGAGCGGGATCCTGGGGATTGGCGGGCTGGCCAAGACGATGGTCGGGTTCCTGTCGGGGTTGCTGGGCACGCAGTTCATCGTGACCGCGCCGCTGCCGAGGTTCCTGCTGCTGATCGTGGCCACGGCCTTGCACGCGGCAATTTTTATCGGGCTGTACACGCTGCTGAACTTGCGGCAGTTCCCGGCGCCCTACCCGTCGATTGTGGGCCAGGCCTTCGGAAATGCCTTCGTCGGGGTGGTGGCGTTCCAGATGATTGAGTGGTTCCCGGGCTTCGTGGACAGGCGTCGCGCCGGGCGCTTTTTGAAGCGATAATTACA
>Ga0111538_10001002_pt1 | contig 39183 bp, 32 predicted proteins | sample SoiMethybrSBSTD1_FD_79669 | JGI IMG/M metagenome (GOLD analysis project Ga0111538, IMG submission 79669) | Bulk soil microbial communities from a Populus tree surrounding site in Tennessee, USA - Soil MetaG P. TD hybrid SBSTD1 (version 2)... | ecosystem: Environmental > Terrestrial > Soil >...
GCATACTCCACGGTCTTCGACGCGGCGGGCGAGCCGTGTGCTGCCGTCGTCGCCCAAGCGTGCCACGGCGTGCCGACCGGAGCGCTGCTCGCCTGAAACCCCACGGTGGGTGCAATTCGACTCACCTCCGCCACGTCCGTCGAGCCGCCCGCATAGACTGGCGCGGCCGCGAGCGGTTTGATGCTTCCATCAAATCCAGTCTCCGAGATGTGCAACGAGCGCTGCAAGCTCCGCCCGAACTCCTGATCAGCGGCACTGAACTGAATCGGACCCAACGCCTGCAGGTTGGCTTGCATTGCCTCCTGCAGCGGACGATTCAGGAGCAGTGCGTTCAGCGCGCTGAACAGGGTTACCTTGTACTGAACCTCCATGGCGTTCGCGGCGCCATCGACGATCTTGAGCACGCGAGCGTAGACCTCCTCGACCCCTTCGCGGTTATCGTCACGCACGTTGAGCACGAGGCGCGCATAGTCGGGGACGATGTTCGGCGCGACACCGCCATTGGCGACGTAGTAGTGCATTCGAACTGTTGAGCGCACATGCTCACGCATGAGATTGAGCCCGAATGTGGTCATCTCCAGCGCGTGCAGCGCGCTGCGACCCTTCTCTGGCTCGGCGGAAGCATGCGCAGATTTGCCAAAGAACTCGAACTGAAAGTTGTTCAGCGCAAGCTCCACGCCATTGTTGACGCCAGTCTCAGCATACGGGTGCCACTCGATGGCCGCATCGATACCGTTGAAGACACCAGCTTTGGCCATATAGAGCTTGCCAATGTCGTCCTCTTCCGCCGGCGTACCAAACACCTTGAGTGTGCCCGGAAGATGGTGGCTTGCCATGACGCGTTTAAGTGCAATCGCTCCACCGACGGCCGCGCTTCCCAAGAGATTGTGGCCACAGCCGTGGCCGCTTGCTACACCATCGGCGCGTGGCTGTCGCTCTGCCGAAGCTTCATTGCCTACGCCCGGCAGCGCGTCGTACTCCGCCAGAATAGCCACGACGGGATTTCCTGTGCCGTAGGTCGCGACAAACGCCGTCGGCAACTCCGCGACGCCACGCTCCACGCTGAATCCTTCAAGTGCGAGGCGATCCGCCAGGAGCGCTGAGGAACGCTGCTCGCGCAGTCCCGTCTCGGCAAAGCTCCAGATGCGTCCGGCTATGCCGCCGAGTTCAGGCGCGAGCTGCGTGACCTGTGCAGCGGCCTCACGCTTGAGCCCGCTCGAGCCTCGGCCCTGGGGATTCGCCGCGCTTGCGCCGCTAGCAACGACGAACGTGGCTAGGGCAATCAAGGCGGTTAGGCAGGTTGCGCGACTTGTCTCGCCAGGCATGTTCTCGCTCCTCAATCGACGCACAGCGCTGCAGTTTCGTCCTGCGTAGGCAGACAGATGATATCACATATATCCTCTGGCAAATCTATCTACCGGCCCACCTCAGCACGATCCCGGCCTTCCGCTATGCAAGTGACCGCCGGCGTCCTTGGATCCTGTCGGCTCTGTGTTCGGCGCGGAGCCGCACCTGGCTCCGTAGGCCCAGTGTCGCTGCAACCTCTCACCGATTCCCCGCGGCGAAGCTTCACCAACAGCGCAGCGAGGGTGCCTCCCGACACAGCGCTCGCCATACTCGTACCAATGAGTCCGACACACACAGGACACATGCTCCCTCCCCGCAACAGCTCAAGTGCTCACGGAAGGTAAAGGTCGCGGAAGTTCATCCACGACCAGCTAAACGGCAGGTTGTCCTCATCTCGTCCTTTAGGCACGAGATCAAGGTAGTGATAGGCCGTGTTGAGCATGTCCAGGCCGCGCGCATAGCACGAGTACGTGTGGAAGACACCCGCCTCCTCGTCCTTGTAGAACACGCTCACGCCGGCGTGGTCGCTCAGGGAACTGGTCTTCGGTGCGTAGTTATGCATCGCGGCGTTGCCCTGCTCCGGCCTGTATGAGCAGTGATAGTCAAAGTTGAAATCGCCCCCCGCTGAGGACACCCAGTCGAAGCTCCAGCCCAGTCGTTGCCTGAACGCCTGGAGCTTTACCAACGGAGCGCGCGAGATGGCCACCATGGTCACGTCACGTTGATTCAGATGCGGAATGATTCCGTTGAAGTTGTCAGCCCAGAAGGAGCAGGCCTTGCAACCGACTTCAGCATCCGGGGCAAACATGAAGTGATAAACGACGAGCTGGCTACGGTGGCGGAACAGATCATCGAGCGTTTCAGTGCCTCGCACAGTTTCGAATCGATAGTCTTTCTCGACCCGTTCCCATGGCAGATCACGGCGCGCCTGACTGAGCTCATCGCGCAGTTTCGTGAATGCCTTCTCCTTCTCCAGCAATTGCCGCCGTTCGGCGAGCCAGTTTTCGGGCGATACAATGCGGCGCATGGTCATAGTGAGCTCTCTGCGTTAGTGGGTGATCTGCGATGCCGACGGCGCTCGACGCCGCGCTCGCGAATGACGTCAAGCACTGTGCCCGGCTCGGATACGAGCTGCGTCCAGCTCGACAGCGGTTTCATCATCACAGTGCTTGTTGAAATCCAAGTCGCTGCGGCAAGCCGGTTGCGGGTAGCGAATGGCGATGAGTTTCGCGGCGACTCCCGCTCGGCTTTGACCGAGCAGGTCAACCTGGGCGATTTGCAGGTGCTCGAGCAGTCCGCCGACATCCTCTGCGTCTTGCTCGAAGCTGCTTAGGCGATCGCAGTTCATCGATATCCCGACCTCGTAGGCGCGCTCTCAGGTTCTGCGGACGCCTCAAGGTACGGACGCGTCTCGTTGCTGAAGCCCTCCAGCCACTGCTGCAAGGTCTGCAATCCTGCGGCATCAATCTCATAGACTGCACGAGCGCTAGCCGCGCTCTGCCGCACCAGCCCGGCCTCCCGCAGGATCTTCAGATGCTGCGAAACGGCCGAGCGGCTCACGGGCACTCCAGCTGCGATCTGAGCAACAGGCTTTGGGCCGGCGCGCAGCCGCTCGAAAATCTGTCGGCGTGTCGGGTTACTCAAAGCCGTCAATGACTCTCCGTAAGTCACCACTTACTGTAATTCGATGCTTACCGCTAAGTCAATCAGCCAAAGGAGGTCGCGCAAGTCCTGGCGGCTTGACATACCGTAAGCACATACTTACCTTTCGCAGCCCGACCAACACGGACCACTTCCAAGCGGAGGTTCCCATGCCCGAGATCACTGTCCATGGAATTCCTGGTAGCCCGTACGTGCGCGCAGTCCTGCTTGGATGTCTTGAGAAGGGCATCTCGTACCGCCTGCAGCCGATGGCGATGGAGTTGATGTACAGCGCGCAGCATCTCGCCCTGCATCCGTTCGCACGAATCCCAATCATCGAACACGGCGATTTCCGCCTCTACGAGACTCAAGCGATCCTGCGCTACATCAACGATGCCTTTGCCGGTCCGGCGCTCGTACCGGACTCCCCGAAGGCACGCGCGCGCATGAACCAGGCGATGGGCATCAGTGATTCGTATGTTTTCCCCTCGATTTCCCAAGGTATCGTTTGGAACAGAATCATTGCTGCTCGGTTTGGAAAGTCCTGCGACGAATCTGTGGTGCAAGCCGCGCTCCCCAAAGCTCAGACCTGTATCAACGCGCTCGATGAAGTGCTCGGTGCCGATCCGTACATCACCGGGTCGAAGGTCTCGTTGGGGGACTTACTCCTCGCCCCGCATATCGATTTTCTGCCTGGTGTTGTGGAAGGCAGCGAGATGCTGAAGGGAACAAGAGTCGAGCTGTGGCTCAATCGGATGCGAGGGCGCTCGAGCATGCAGGCGACGACGTGGGATCGATTGATCAACGCCGCCTGATGGACTTCCTATCTTTCAAACAGGATTCGAGATCATGAACTCATTGACGATCGATCCCCAAGATGATGTGTCTGCGATCATTGCGATGTTCAGGGCTCAGCTGAAAGACCCAACTCGACCGTTCACCCTCCTGGTTCGTTTTCAAACAGCCGACTCACATTGGACGAACGCGGAATCCGCCTTCGCGGTGGCCCGGAAGTCAACCCTCAAGGAAAAGGGCGTCGTCGCATTTGAACTGAACCGGGACGCCAGCAACCCGAGTCGCTTTGTCGTTTACGAGCGCTGGAGAAGCTTGGCCGACTTGGAAGAGCACTTGCGCACGCCCTACATCACGAAGCTTCGCGATGAATTCAACCAGATCATCGTTGGCGCACCAGAGTTCATCGTCTTGACACCCGCAGCCGAATGAAGCCTCCGTACTCTGGCACTGCACCACGCAGTGCCAGAGCCGGGCGGAATGCGTGGTGCGGACTTCTGGTCTTCACGTGGTTCGATCACGCCGCAGCGACGCCGCGATCAACACCAGCGCCGACGTGACCATCAGGAGATGCCCGGCGTAGAAGCCGCCTAGGAACGTGTACAAGAGCACCGCCGTCGCGCCAGGCACCAGAGCGACGAGCATCGTAATGCTGCGCGCTGCCGCAGTCGGTCTGAAAGCAAGCGTGCCACAGATAAGGGCAACAACGACCAGCGTCGTCGAATCTGCCAGCCAGAGCATCTTGAGCTCGTTGGCCAGGAACGGCGCGAGGTTGGATGCATCGATGCTTGAGAACGACTTGGGTGCAGCCATGGCATGCAGGATGCCGCCACCTGCAAAGACAAATGCCGAGACAGCAAGCAGGATTCGCGGCGCCAATTCGTTTCTCTGCATTTGAAGCGTTCCTCAGGTAGGTCTGCGGATTTGGTCAGTTACTTCGCTACGTATTGGCGCATCGCTATCTTGTCGGTTGCGACGGGCCGATCCGCGAGAGTCTTGTAAAGTGCAGCGAACAACTCAACCACACTGCGCTTCCCCTGCAAGTGTGAAATCTAATGGGGCGTTGTCCATCAGCCCGAGCGCCGAGCACCTCGAGGCGCACTCCTATGCCGCCACCACTCATGCTAGGCATTCCCGTCCTCCGCACCGATCTTGAGGTAGAGAATAGGACGAGACCAAGGGACACGCGGGCACGGGTCAGTTATGCCGATCCGCATCGCGCCCATGCGCAAGTAGAAACCTTCGGCGGGAGGATGCGAAACGATCCGAATCGCCTGGAGACCGTGCTCGGCCGCCTGAGTCTTCAGATGAGCGAAGAGTGCGGCTCCCAGACCTCGGCCCTGCGCCTCGTCACGTACCAAGAAAAGATCGAGCTCAGACACCCTGACCGTCCACGTCAACGAGTAGAACCCCCAGACATTCACCAGGTCCTCGGCCAGGAAGACGAGATCTCGTCTGATCTGTTCCGCCTTCACTTGATAGCCGCGCAGAATGCACGCGTATGGCCCGGCGTACGCGCGTGACTCGTGCATCAGTTGTGACAGAGCGGCGGCGTCTTGTTCGCGCGCTCGACGAATCAGGACCTGCATTCCGAAGCGACGTGCCGCAGCCATATGCGCGTCTCATCCTCTGCGCTCGAAACCGTCATCGCTCCAGTCTTCTGTACCGACTCCGTGCCGCACGAAGAAAAGTCCGGTCGGATCGCACTGCTTCTTGATCACGCGGAGCCGGCGGTAGTTGCGTCCCCAGAACGCCACTTGCCACGACGAGTTGAAGTAGTTGCTCTCCGAGACATAGGAACCTGCGCTGGGCGCAAGCTTGCGCAGTTCACCTGCAGCCACGCTCACCGCATGAGCGCCGCGCTTGGCAGCCTCCCAATCGGGTGTCGGCAGGCCGGGATATGGCGGAGTGCCGCCGGTCGCGACGATCGCGAGCGCGAATGCGTCGACAACCTCGGGATTCGTCGCGGTATCGAGGGCGGCCGCTCGGAAGTGTTCCGGCGCACCAGCAAGACCCTTATTGAAATGCAACCCCACGGGCAATTCCCGGCTGCTCGCAAACAGCGCCTGGGTTAGGCGTGCGCGGGAATGCTGCTTGAGGAGTGCAGCCGGCAGCCACACGGAGTCATAGCCATGCAAGAATGCACTCACCTGTTCTTGATCGCCGGCCCACCACGCATGGCTAGCCGGTGCCTCGGCGCGCGAGTCCGCAATCATCGAGGTTGAGCCGCGCTTGCGCCGCGCCTCAGCGTCCCACCAGCCGCGCGCTTCGACTGCACCCGTGAAGGGCTCTTCCGCGAACGAGCACTGACTCTCCGGAGCGGCGACGACACTGAAGAACGGCTTCCAGATGCTTGCAATGCGATCCGCATCGAGGCCTTGGGCAACCATCGAGACATCGAGCACGTTGTCGGGTTGTATCGATACGCGATCGCCCCAGTGCGCATTCAAGAGATTGCTCGCATAGAATTCGAGAAAGCGGTCAATCAGACGCTTGAACGCCTCCTTGCTGCTGGCCTTGATCTTCGCGTTGGCAGCCCCGAAAAATTGCGGTAGCGCGTGGGTACGCAGCGTGAGCCGTGTTACTGCACCGAACGTACCGCCCCCGCCGCCTTTCAACGCCCAGAACAGATCCGGATTCATAGAGGGGTTCGCGGTTCGAATGCTGCCGTCTGCCGTGACGACGCGCGCCTCGAGAAGATGGCTGGCCGCAGTGCCGAACCCTTTTGAGAACGACCCAAAACCGCCGCTTTGGACCAAGCCGGCAACGCCTACCGTGGTGCATCCGCCGCCCTGTACGTAGCGCCCGGCGCGCGTGGTCACTGCGTCGTAGACGTCGATCCACATTGCACCGGCATCAACGCTCACCGCCGGCGCGGGTGGCTGTACGCCCGCACATTCGGCGCCGACGAAGGCGTCGTGCAATTCGATGCCTCGCATCCGTCGCGTCCAGATGAGGAGCGAATCTGGCGCAGTCGAGGTGCCGTGATAACTATGACCTCCGCCCTTCACTGCCAAACGCAGCTTGTTCAGAGCGGCAAACCGGACAGCAGCGGCCACATCAAGCTCATTCTCCGCCGACACGACATAGGCACTAGGCACCGGGCTCCACGCATTGAGCCACCCAGACACCTGCGTCCCCGCAGCCTGATCGCCCAAGTAGAAAGGGTTGCGCAGATTTGCCAGCGTGGCGTGGCAGTCTTCGCTCTGACCTGACGCCTCACAACTCGCGAGCAGCGCCTTGGGCTGAGTGAGCCGACCCGATACCGCACGCGACAGCTCATGCCATTGATCGACGGTTGGCCACTGCGGATCTGATGGACGCACTCGGCGAAAGGCTTCCTCGGACTTGATCGAGGAGGCGAGCAAAGGCTCTGGCACCGGTAACGCCAGGGTTGCCAAGCCTGCAAGAAAGGATCGACGTTTCACCTGACCCCCGCTGGACTGAATGGGATTGTACGAAGCACGATACTCGCGAGGCACTCCACAGACGCGCCCTCCATGCAATCCACGCGCTCGATGCGCTTCGCGCGCACGCTTCTTCAACAGCGCGGGATGGACGGCCATCACATCTCCTTATGGGCGATCAACATTTGCTTAGTTGTGGCGGCCAACTCATGGGACAGACTGCGCCGTGTTCCTAACGATTGGTCCGTGAGCGCGTGGCGGTCCATTGTCTGAGGCCACCGCGATCGCTACCGCCGAGCCGTTGTCACACCTGAGGCCTTGCCAATGAAGTTGTACGTCTTCCCTCCCTCGCCCCGAGCCATCAAGGTCCTCGCACTGAGCAATTACCTGCAGATCGAGTGCGATCTCGTCGTGCTCGATTTCTTCAAAGGGGATCAGAAGTCCGCAGCATTCGCGACACTCAATCCGAACCGACGGATGCCGGTGCTTGAAGATGGCGGGCTGGTGCTGTGGGAATCCAATGCGATCATGTTCTACCTTGCGGCGAAGAAGCCGCAGGCGCGCCTGTGGCCGACCGATGTGACAACGCAAGCTGATGTCTTGCGCTGGCTCTTCTGGGAAGGGGCACATTGGGTGCCGGCTTGCGCCCCGTTGATCTTAGAGAAAATCAAGAAGGCGGCGTTTGGTGGCGGCACTCCCGACGAGAAGGTGATCGCGGATGGCGAGCTCGCGACGCGGGAACATGCTCGGATTCTGGACAATCACCTGCGAGCGCATTCGTGGCTTGCGGGAGACCATGTCTCCATCGCAGATTTCTCACTGGCCTCGTGGTTCGTCGCAGCCACGCTGGCCCAGTATCCCATTGCAGAATTCGATGCGATCAGACGCTGGTACCGCGATGTGCGAGCCCTGCCGGGATGGAAAGAGTCCATACCTCACCCCATCTACCCACAGGATGTTGATGTCTGGTAGTGAGAAGACGCCCTCATCTCGCGGGAGATCGCGAGGCCGACGCTTTCCACGGAGCCGTCAGCATGACTCATGTCAGGGCAGTCGATCTGACTGCGAGTACTCAATCGAGCTGTCAGAGACTCAAGAAAGACAGGATCCACTACAGCGCGTAAGGATCGAAGGCCGCAGATATTTGGCCGGGCCGATCATGCGCCATCGTATCTGCCAATGAGTTTTTCATGTAAATGACTGCGCATTCTCTGGCCGAACATTTGCTTCGTTTCGGTTCGCATCTCAGCGAGCAACCAGGTGCGAAACGCGTCGATCGCTGGCTCGCCCGTTCGGTCAGCGCGCCAAGCGACATAGTAGTTCTTCTCGCACACCACCTTGGTAAACGGTTGAATCAACCGACCGCTTTCCAAGTGATTCCTGAAGAATCTCGGCGAGAGCAGCGCCACACCCGCCGATTCAAGAACTGCTTCTGCCGCCAAATGCTGCGACGGGAGTGCCATGCCGATCGGGCGAATCTTGGGCAGCGGGTGCACACCCGCGGCGCGAAACCAAGAACCCCAGGCTGCGTCCGGCAACAACGGCAAATCCGCAAGCGTCTGAGGCGTGATCGGCTGACTTGCTGCCAACAGGCGTGGCGAGAGCATCGGCGTCAGCCGATTGGGAAAGAGGAATGTTGTCTCCAAATTCGGCGGCCGAGCGCTGAGCGTGCGGATGGCCAGATCGAAGCGATCGTCGTCGAGTCCTCTGAGTTCGTCGGTCACGTCGAGGGTTACCTCAATGTCCGGGTGCTTGCGCCGAAACCCCCCGAGGCGAGGGATCAGCCAAAGGATCGCCATCGTCAGAGTCGCCGTGACAGCGAGCGGCCGACATTGCGTGGCCGTTGCCAGCGCCCGATCGATGCTCGCGAACGCCCGCGCGAGTTCAGGCACCAGTCGCGCTCCACCTGCCGTCAGCGCCAAGCGTGGGCTGCGCAGGAAGAGCTGCATCTTCAAACGGCCTTCAAGTTGCTTGATCCGCTGGCTCACGGCCGCCTGGCTGAGTCCAAGCTCGAGCGCTGCTCGAGTAAAACTCAGGTGCTGCGCGCAGGTCACAAACACCCGCAAGGACTCCCAGTTCTGACGTGCCGCAATCCGTCCGTTCATCCCGGCTCCCAACGTCAAGTCGTGTCATCCGAAATACATTGCCTACGGCAGGCAACCGGGCGATGCGCACAAACGCCTACGAGTTGTGCCGCTGCCGGTGCGCACCGATATTCCAGTTGACGGATAATAAGCCATCGCTTACCGTAAGTCATGGCTAACCCAAATCGTGTCTATCAGAGCTTCGCCGCGCTTGGCGATCCAACCCGGCGAAGGATTTTTGAGCGCGTGGCTGCACACCCCTCTTCGGTCGTCGACCTGGCCCGCAGGCTTCCAGTCAGCCGACCCGCAGTGTCGCAGCATCTGCGCGTTCTGAAGCAGGCGCAGCTCGTCAGCGACAGCCGTGAAGGAACCCGTCGCATCTATCGTCTCGATCCGCGTGGAATCGGCGCGATGCGTGAATGGCTCGACTCTCACTGGGCCAGTGCGCTTGAAGCGTTCAAGAACTTCGCCGATGAGCAAGCGGATCGGGAGTCGTAGAGATGAGCATCGCCCCTATCGTGCATACGATCGTCGTCAAAGCTCCGCCGCCGCGTGCGTTCGATCTTTTCGTCTCGCACATGGCTCAATGGTGGCCGAGGGGCCGCACTATTGCCAAAGCACCTCATGTCGCGATCGTTGTCGAGCCTCGCGCCGGTGGACAATGGTTCGAGCGTGACGCCAATGGCAACGAGGTCCACTGGGGCAAGGTTCTTGAATGGGATCCGCCTTCGCGCGTGCTGTTTCTGTGGCAGATCAACACGGATTCCGGCTACGACGCGAAGCTGAGAACAGAAGTGGAGCTGACTTTTGTACCCGCTGACGGCGGCGGCACGACTGTGCGACTGGAGCACCGCAAGCTCGAGGCTTATGGGGCAGACGCCGCGCGTCATACCGACCGGTTCAGGAATGGCTGGCCCGTCATGTTGTCCAATTTTGTGACCTACGCTGACGAGCAGCGTTGAGTTGACCTTCGACATCGCTGTACCTATTTCAATGACTGCACAACAACAACTGAGAATGTGAACGTGAAAACAACAACGCTGCTGCGTATCAGCTCCATCTTGTCCTTGCTGTTTTGGGCCGGGCATACCCTAGGCAGGCCGTGGACACCGGCGAAAGCCGCCGATGCACAGGCAGTCGTGCAGTCGATGAAGGCGCTGAGTTTTGACGCCATGGGTTCAAGCCGCTCGTATTGGGACTTCTACTACGGTTTCGGTGTGAGCATCAGCGTCTACATGTTGGCGCAGGCTCTCGTCCTGTGGCTGATGGCCTCCATGGCAAGAACGGATGCGGCGCGACTTCGGCCGCTGATCGCCGTGTTCGCGCTTACTCACATCGTCAACGCATTCATTGTCGGCAAGTACTTTTTCATCCTTCCGCTGATCTTCTCCTTAGTCATCGCTCTGTGCCTGATTCTGACGTTCGCGAGCGCAAGACGCACTGTCGCTACCGAATCAGCAGCGACATGACCGTTCGATTGCATCCGTAGATGAAGATTCAGCCCCTCAGAATCGCGATTCCGGATCAAGACATTCAGGATCTGCACCGTCGCCTCGAGCAGACGCGGTGGCCTTTCTCCCTCCAGAACGTCGGCTGGACTCAGGGAATGGACGCGGACTTCCTGAAGACCGTCGCCACGTACTGGCGTGAGCGCTTCGACTGGCGCAAGGTCGAGGCGCGTCTGAATCAAGTGCCGCAGTTCCTGGCGATGACAGACCTGGGCACGATTCACTTTGTGCACCTCAAGGGTGTTGGAGAGAAGACTCTGCCCATCGTATTGACCCACGGCTGGCCCAGCACATTCGCTGAGTTCTTGAACCTGGGGGAGATGCTTTCCCATCCCGAAAAATTCGGTGCCAATTCGACAGACAATTTCGACGTTGTGATTCCTTCGTTGCCTGGCTATGCGTTTTCGTCAGCGCCGGCCCAGCTCGGCACCAACGTCTTCAGCATCGCCGAGCAATGGGCGGCGCTGATGCAGAGCCTCGGTTACGATCGATTCATCGCGCATGGTGGTGACCTCGGTGCCGGCGTCTCCACGGCGCTCGGCCTGCGACAGGCCTCTCGCGTCTTGGGGCTCCATCTCAACTTCATACCCGGTTCCTACCAACCCCATCTTCCTGGGGCCCCCGACCTTACGGCCGCAGAGTGCAAGTTCCTGGCGCAACGCAGCGCGTGGCTCGAACAGGAGGGCGGCTACTCCCATGTGCAGGCGACCAAGCCCGACGTACTGGGACCCGCACTGAATGACTCGCCTGTCGGGCTTGCCGCTTGGATCCTCGATAAGTTTCGCTCATGGAGCGATTGTGACGGCGACCTGATGCGATGCTTTACCCTCGATGAGCTCCTCACGACCGTCTCCCTCTACTGGTTCACGCGCTCAATGCCATCAGCGATACGGCTGTACTGGGAAGGCCGACTGGCGCCACTGCGACTGACGCTTGGCGAGCGCATCGAAGTACCTGTTGGCATAGCCCGCTTCCCCAAAGAATTGCCGATGCCACCGCAGAGCTACGTCCAACGCGGGTACAACGTCGTGCGCTGGAGCGACATGAATGCAGGCGGTCACTTCGCGGCTCTCGAGGAGCCGCGGGCGCTGGCGGACGACATTCGAGCGTTCGGCCGGCAATTTCGCATTTGGAACAACTAGTCCGCGACCTTTCTCGGCTGCATCGTTTGCATTGCAAAACGATGATATCACATATATGCTCTATCGGCTGAGCACATGTTCTCGATCACGTGCTCGCAGCCCACTCAGCCCCCACTGACGGACCGCGACCATGTCAGCCGACATCATTACGAGGATGTTTGAGGTCATCGACAGTCGAGACTGGGAGCGGCTGGGCGCGCATTTCGCGGCTGATGCCATCTATCACCGTCCTGGCTATGACCCGATTCGCGGTCTCAACGAACTGGATCATTTCTATCGTCATGTGCGCATCATTGCCGAGGGCAAGCACGCCATCGATCACATCGTGTTGAGCAACGATATCGCGGCGTGCTCCGGTTCTTTTCACGGCAGCACCCGAGACGGTCGACCGCTGCAGGAACGATTTGCCGACGTATACCAGCTGGAGCGCGGACTGATTCGAGTACGAACGACCTACTTCTATCGCGCGGCCATCTGAGGACAGGCGTCTACAGTATTGATCGCCTGAACACCGCTGTACCTACACTGCGAGACCTCTGAAGTAGGTCTATCGCGACGCGCGCATCATCGCCCAGGGTAGGCACTCTACTTCGCGTCATCGTGAGCTTCTGGGTGTGGTGAGCTCATTTCAAAGAACGCTTCCGTGTAGGTCCGGCATTCCACGGGATGCGCAAGCCACATTTGATGACCCGCATCGCCGAACACAATACGCTGAGCATGAGGTAGCGTGCGTTCGAGTTCGCGATCGATGAGACCCAAGAATGAGTAAGACCGAGCTCCGGAAACGAGCAGGGTCGGGACTTCGATCTCACGAACATCTTCAACCTTGATCTCTGGGAACAGGGTCCCCGAGGTCATCATCACCTGCCACTCGTGCGCATCCTTGAGTGTTTCCTGATGAGCCTCAGAACTCATGGCGTCCCAGGCACCGGGTTTTGCAAATACATAGTCGATGAATGCGGCGACACCACGATCGGTGTCGCCACGTGCGAAGGCCTTCCGCATGGGCGCAATCATGCGGCTTTGGATGTCCGCAAAAGCATCCTCGCCTGCGCGCGTATCGGGAGGTGAAAGATGCTGGAGGAGCGAGACCGCTGGCGGCTCGGCGAGCACCATGGCACGAATCTTCTCAGGGTGGGATTTCGCGAGGAACAATGCAGTGAGTGCACCGTAAGAATGACTCACGACATACACGCGGCCCAAATGCAGCGCGTCGATCAACTTCGAGAGATCTTCGGCATCGGTAATTGCGGAGTAGTCGACTTGAGCCGGATTGTCGTTCGGATAGTTGTAGCGGCGACTGTACGCGATTGCACGATAGCGCGGCGCGAAAGACCTGACCTGGTCTTGCCAATATGAATAGTCACCCAATGAACCGTGCACGAATATTACGGTCGGTCCGTGACCCTTCTCGATGTAGTGCAGCGTGATGCCTCCGCCAATCGTGGCCGACTTCAGCGGCATCGGATCCGCAGCGCGGACTACGACGGGTGCGCAGAGAGCGAGGCCCAGCGACAGAACCGCCAGGAAGTGCGATGACCGGAGAGAAGTTTTCATCAGTTCGAATTCCGTAAGTCTATTCCACGCGTGTGTGCTGCGGAGTACCTTCCCATGCTGAGCCGCTGTGCACACAGTTACATCGGCTTAACCTCGCATAGTCCAATCTAATGTCGGGTACTTGCGATGGAGGCGCGACTCATAAGACAAGTCCTCAACTCCACACTCCCTGGGTCTCCGATTCGCGCGCCCTCAGTCATCGGCAACGCAGCTGAGTGTCGCGCGATTCAGGGCGGACGGCGCGACGGTCAGACGCCTGCCCTGCTTCACGCGCAGTGTGATCGACTTGAGGTTGTCCAGATCTTCTGTGGGATCTCTCGCGAGCACCAGAAAGTTCGCTTCGTAGCCATCAGCCAGGCGACCAATCCTGCGATTGGGAAAGGTTGCTCGCGCCGTGTCCCGCGTGTCCATATTGATAATCTCGGCGTTGTTGAAAACCTTGAGGTCACGCAGGACGAAGACTTCGTGAAGAACCGAATGCCGGAACTCATCGCTGCCGACCAGCATCGGCACGGCGTAGCGCTTGAGCAATCGCAGATTTGGAATGGCCGCCTCTTCGCGCACCTGCCGATTCCATCGGCCCTCGACTCCACCGTCGTCATCCATCAGGTCGTGCACGGTGGTCGTGACATCCACTCCGTGTTGCTTGGCTAAGCGAGCATCCTCTTCGGTTAACTTGAAATGCTCGATTCCGTAGCCTGGCTCGCTACCACCCGCCGGCAGATGCGCGATGTCATCGGCACCCGCCGCAAGCGCGGCGCGGAAATCCTCGACGGTGTAGATGTGGACGATCACCCGTAAGCCAGCCGCATGGGCTCGGCGAACGAGGTCGGGCAGGAGCCTTGGATCCATCCCGCGATGATTGCCGTACATGGTGGGATCCTCGCGCCGTGCCTCAAACACCTCCGAATAGGACAGATACACCTTCACGAAGGAGGCGCGCTCGGCAATCAGGATCTGCAATCGGTTTGCGACATCTTGCGCTGTCTGGACCGCGAACTCCGCCTCAGGATCGTAGTCGCGCTTCCAATTTGCGGGAAACGTGCCGGCTTGAACGAAGTAGTCGATGATCTCGATGGGATGTGAAGCCGGCGCCGTGAACCCTTGCATCGCGGTCACGAAGTCGACGCTGTTAGGAAGATTGACGGCATCGCGGATCTGGTTCATGACATACGGCAGATTGCGCAGGTCACGAACATAGAAGACTCCGTCAGCAAGGTAGCAGGCGTTGTACTCGCTCACTCGCGCGGGCTCGAGCCAATGATTGTGCCCTTCGGCGAGCGGCGGAATGACGTAGCGCCCTTCCAGGTCGATCGTCTCGTCCAGGCTTGGCGGCCGCTTTGAGCGCAGTACGCCGTCGACTGCGTAGTACGTGCCACGCTGATAGCGTGTGCCATCCCACCATCGGCCATTCACGAACGCATACGTCGGCGAGGGCGGCGCCGCCCCAGCCACACTCACCTGCATTCCCAAGACCGCGGCCAGAAGACTGGCAGTGATGCGTCTCGCCCGAATTGCGCCTCGTGAGGTCACGTCGATCACACTGTGAGGACGGGTTTCTGCTCTTGCCCTTAGCCTTGCGCTTGCGCCGACAACCGGCTCGCTTCAAGCGCCGCCCGCTCCTCTTCAGCGGTGTAGTACTGCGGCAAGTACTTCGGCGAGACGGAGGCTCGTCCAAACATTCGCTTTGATTCAATGGCCACCAGCAGCAACATGAACAGAGCGAGGTAGGCGATGTACTCCCAGTTGAAGCTGAAGAACTTGACGCCCTCCTCCCCACCGATGTTGGTGATCATGTGCGGAAGAATGCCCGCGAGGAATACGGCGCCCTGGGTGCGGACGTAGAGGTAGGCCATCCCAACGCTCAAAACCATCGTGGAACCAACGAACATCGCAAAATCGAATTGCGCGTAGTGACCACCCAGTCCGGTGAGAAACCAGCCCGGCAGGTGCCAGATGCCGAAGATGAATCCCACGATGAGCCCCGCCGCAGTGGGTGTGAAGCCCTCAAGGAGGCGTGGCATCGCGTACCCGCGCCATCCGGCTTCCTCACCCAGTCCGCCCGTATCTGTAAACAAGTAGGTGCTGAAGAACAGTGCTGGGAAATTGACGAACCAAGCTGCCCAATGAATGGGAGCACCCAATGTGAAGTGCCGGATCAGCGCGACCACCAGCCACAGCAGCGGAAAGAAGAGCACGGTGAACAGCGCCGTGCAAATGCCAACCCGCCACCGGAATATCCCGGCCACGAAGCGTCGCAGTCCCGCCCGGCCGCCAAAGTACGCTGTGAGCGCAAAGGCCACCAAGGTCGGTGAATAGGCCGCGGGGTACAGGATGAGTTGCGGATCGATGCCGCCGAGGTGGCGATCAGAGAACGCCTTCATCGGCTCGAGAAAGCCGACCACGGTGAAGCAGAGCGTGTACATCACCGCCAGCGTCAGCCCGAAAAAAAGTACGAGCTCCTTCTTACTGCGCGCTCGCATGGAGGGAGGAGCGAAGCTGGTGTTCGATTCGCCGGTCATTGCAATCGCACTCACATTTATTACCTCGATGAACGCTGCTATTTTTCTTGAGTAAGGCTGAGCTCTTGTAAATGACTAGCGGCAAGGCGATGGGACGCCGCGCGCTCCGGTGCGTTTCGCCGCTGCCGCGAGCTCGGGCGCACGGTCGGAGGAAAGAAGGTGGATCGCCTTTTCGAGCCCCGGATCAACTCCGGTCCGCGCGACCTCATCTGGATAGTAGGGAACGAGCACATCGGGTGGTACACCCACGGTTTCATACATCGTCCCGTCGGGGGCGACGAAGGCTTCATTCGATATGCTGACCTCCCAGCCGTTGGGCAGGGTCTTGTCGAGGGTGTCCGAATGCACGCCGGAGGTTCGATCGCCGACGATGAGGACATTGGGATAGTCCTTCACCATCATCATGAAATTCTCGCCCGCACTCACGTTATAGGGCGAGCTCAGGATCACAACCGGACCGGTGAACGCGGACTCGCGCGCTCGAATGAGCGTCTGTTGGAGAGGCGTGAAACCCGCGCCGCTGCGGCTGCACTTCGACAGGCCGGGACGATCCTGGTTCGTGAGCAGGCCGGCCAGGCCCAGCGCGATGTCATCGTGCCCACCAAAGTTGATGCGCATGTCAATGATCAGCGCCTGGTACCTGTGCAGATCGCGGAAGTCTTGATCAAGCTCGGCAAGGGCCGCGGTCTGATCCTCGGCTAGCTTCCTGATCTGCGAGTAGCCGGATTCCGCGGTGACGAGTAGGTAGCCGATGCGCCCGTTGCCGGCCGTGCCGGTGACTGTGTTCAGTGAGACTTCGCGCACGGACGCCAGATCCAGGTTGCGTTCCCAGGATTTGCGCAGGGATGTCTTCGTCAAGGTCTTGGCGAACGCATCCAGGCTCATCTTGCCTGCCGCCGTGCGTTGGTAATCAGCGAACCATCGCTCGAACAGCGGCGGCGTCCCTGAGTTCACGCGGAAATCCGAGCCGGACAGCGATACGTGTGCGTCCTGAAACTGCCTTAGGATGCTCGTGAACACTTCCCGCAACTGTGCCTGTGAGGTATCCGACGAGACCTTGGGCCGGTAGTCCGCGCGCACGCGCTGCCAGTCAATGCCGCGGCGCCCGAAGAATGCATATTGCTCGTCGAACCAACTCCAGAACGCATCGAAGTTGTAGAGAGCGTCGTTGGCGTCACGGGAACGGGCGCTGCAGGACTTCGGCAACGCCTGCTGGCGCTCGTAGCGGATCGTCGTCAGACCTATCGCCGACAACGTCGTCAGTCGCTGTCCGTCCTCGGAGAGCTGGGGTTCTCGAAAAATATCCTCATCGAGTTTGGTGCGTTCCGAGCGCTTCAGGCACGTCACGTTGTTCACGTCGTAGACATCGACCAGGCCATTCTTGATGTTCAGGATCGTGCCGTAGCCAACCGAGCTCCAGATGCCATCCAGCTTCGGCGCCGGCGAAGCCGCACGCGCTGCTAGCGACCCACTCAGGGCGACGAACAGCAACAGGCGCAGTACGACGGTCAATCTCATCTCGGTCTCCTTTGATCCGGTCCGCCGACAGCACCTCTCGATCGATCGCAATCGGCGAGAAGGTCATACGATTCGGGATCCGCGGCCCCCTCCGTCCCAACCAGAAGCACGCGAGCATTTGCATCGAGTCGTATGGCGCGACGAAGCTCGGGTTCCTCGCACAAGCGAAGCAGCGCGGCCAGACCCGCCGCGCCAGACTCCCCTGCCATGAGCTGATGTCCCGACGCGCTCTCGTTGGCCAGGACTCTCACTGCTGCCACAGCCGAGGAATCGCTGATCGCGACGAAATGTGTATCGAGTGCAGCAATCCGCTCCCATGCAAGCGTCGAGGGCGCTCCGCAGGAGAGTCCCGCCACGACCGTTTCGAGCTCGCCATCGACGGCCGTCCACTCGTCACCGCGAGCTGAAGCGAGCAGGCCCGCGGCCGAAACCGTTTCCACACAGATGTTGGTCGGCGGATGATCCTCACCGATGCAATGGAAATACGTGAAGAGAGCGGCGGCGAGCCCGCCTGCCCCTGCCTGTACGATGACATGGGTGGGCAGCATCGCGTGCGGCAACACTCGGGAAATCTCAGCGCCGATCGCGCTGTAACCGCGCATGACATCCGCCGGCACTCGTTCATAGCCCCGGTAGGCCGTATCCGAGATGATGCGCCAGCCGTGCTTTGCTGCCTGTGTAGCCGCTTCGCGTACAGAGTCATCATAGTTCCCGACGACGCGCCGCACAGTCGCGCCGAGCGATGCGATTGCTCGCTCACCTGCGGTGCTGACTCGTTCGTGCAAGAAGACGGTACAGCGCAATCCAAGTTTGGAGGCTGCCCAGGCAACCGCTCGGCCGTGATTTCCGTCGGATGCGCACGCGACTTCAAAGGGTGCTCCGTGGCACTCGATGGCACGCCGGCTGTACTCGAACACCGGTTCACCCACGAGGCCGAACGCGCGATCGACTTCGCAGGTAAGCGCGTAGGCCGCGCCCATCGGCTTGAAGCTCTGCAACCCAAAGCGCCTCGATTCGTCCTTGTAGAGGATGCTGCGAAGCTCCAGGTCTGCGGCTAGGGGCTCGAGTGGCAGCAACGGTGTTGGTGCATAGCCTGGCCAACTCGCCATGGATTGCCGCGCAGCCTCTGCTTGCTCACGACACGCGGCAGCGGCCATCGAGGACGCATGGCCGCGCCCGCGCTGAAATTCGTATTGCACTGGTTCGGCGGTCGTCGCCGATGCGGGAGCGGACGCGAACGGCCGCCACTGCGCGCGAAGCATGATCAGAACTGCTTCGAGAGCGTGACACCGATCGTGCGTGGCTGAGCGACATAGATGTCCTCGCGACCTTCCGGCGCAGACGTTGCCTGTTGGCCGCGGAAGAATCGTGCGCGCTCATTGCCGATGTTCTTGACGAAGGCCGTCACGGTGACGTCGGCCCACTGGAGGCTGAAGCGAAGATTTCCGAGCGTATAGTCCCCGTAGGATTCGACGTCGGTGCCAAAGAAGCGATCGATCGTGCCAACGTACTGCACATCGCCTCGCACGATGCCGTCGAGTGCGTCACCCAACGGGAAGCGCCACTGCGCGTAGGCGCTGCCCTGCTCCTTTGGCACGCCGGTCAGCTGATCACCCTCGCGACCGATGATCACTGGATTGAGTGGATCGGAGTCATCGACCAGATCCTTACCCAGTTCTGCCTGAATGTACGAGCCCGAAATACCCAGCTCGACATTGTCGAGCGGCAGGATTGACAGCTCGAGTTCGGCGCCCTGAATCTTGGCGGAACCCGCGTTGCCAATGATCGAGAAGCCGGTCGGCAGCGGTATCTGGATCTGAATGTTGTCCCAGTCGATGTAGAACACGGCGCCATTCAGGGTCAGGCGCTGATCCAGCCAGCGTGTCTTCCATCCGATCTCGTAGTTGTACAGCTTGTCCGGATCGAAGGACGGCGGGAACGACGGATCATTGATTGTCGCGGGATTGAGCGGGTTGAGCCCACCGATTCGATAACCCTGCGAGGCGACTGCATACATCAGCACATCCGGCGTGAACTGGTCGGCAAGGCGCGCGCGGAACACCTGACCATCGTCATGGGTATGCTTCTCCAGATCGAACGGTTCGGACTCCGTGACCAAGCCACCGGCAGCATCACGATTGGTGAGTTTGTCGTCGAACCAGCGTCCCCCGATGGTCGCGGACAGCGCGTCGGTGATTGAATAGGTTAGCTCGCCGAAGACCGCAACCTGGTCGCGCTCTTGAGTGGCCTGATCCGTGAAGATCACATCCTCGCCAACATCGAAAGGGGTTCCGTCGATCGGCATCCCCGCGGACTCGAACAGATCAAACAGACCGTGCGACACATCGTGCTCGAAGGAATCCTCATCGACGGTGAAGTAGTACAGTCCAGCGACCCCACGAAGGCGGCGCTGCGCGTCCGTCGCAATCCGCACTTCCTGAGCGAATGATTTGGAGTGCTGCCCCTGATTCGAGACGCTCGGGAGCGGTGCGAGAATCGTGCTCAGGAAGTCCGTGAAGTCCGTCTGAGTCGAACGATCGTAGATCGAGTACGAAGACGAGGACGTCAGCGTCGCAGATCCCAGGTTCCAATCAAGCGTCGCGTTGTAGAGACTGAACTTGGTGTCGACCGGCTCGCCAAAGATCGTGGCGCGAAGCAGATCTCCGAGGACGACATTGTAGTCGCTCCCTCCGCCCAGCTCGGTGCGCTGATACAGGGCACTCAGCGTCGCGCTGAAGGTGTCACTGGGGACCCAACGCACCGAGCCGCGAAAACCCGTCTGCTCGAGATCGTTGACATCCTTCTGATTGCGCTCGATGTCGTCGATGAAGCCATCGTTGCTTTGGTACTGGCCGACGAGGCGTACGGCCAGTTTGTCATCCACCACCGGCAGATTGACCATCCCGTTGACGGCGTACTCACTGCCACCCTGTGCAATGGCTGCGTAGGTCGCCTCAGCACTGCCCTCGAAGCGCGTGGGATCCGCCTTCTTCGTGATTACGCGCAGCAACCCGCCTACTGACCCGTCGCCATAGAGCGTGCCCTGGGGACCCTTCAGTACTTCGATTCGCTCGATGTCGAAGAGATTCAGGTCCGGCGCGGTGACATTGTTCGACACCACCATGTCATCGATGTAGACGCCAGTAACGTTTTGCGTATCCCCGCGCAGACCAATGCCCACGCCGTCGGAGACGCCGCGCAGCAGGATTCGTTGCTCACCGGGTGCCAGGGATTGGAACGCGAGTGCCGGCACGCTCGGAGCGTAGTCAGTGAAGGAACGCGCGCCCATCTCCTGCAACTGCTGCTCGCCCAGCACGGTCACGCTAATAGGTGCGGTCTGCGCCGACTGACTCATTCTCTCGGCCGTGACGATGACCTCTTCGAACGCCATTCCCTGCGCTTGGCCGTCCGGCGCTGCCTGAGTGGCCGCGTTGGCTGCAACGCTCGCCAACGTCGTCACGAAAAATCCCGCGATACGCATGTTCGTTCCCCGAAGACTGTGGTGGCTCGCCGGGAAAACTCTAGCCAAATGTGATCACATACACAATATATATGTGATCACATTACTGAATTATCACGATCTGCTGCAGCGAATCGACGACAGCGTTGCCGAATGCAGCGCAGTGCGCAGACGCACGGACTCGAGCGCAGCCTCAACGAACACGACGTCAGCACCGCTGTCCTCCTCGAGGTCGTCGTTCACCTGCACAGCAACGGCGATCGTCGAATTCGGGAAGTAGCGCATGACCGAGCGATAACCTGGAATGGAGCCAGTGTGACCGTAGCTCGTGCGGGCGCCCACGCCCTCGATGCCGACGCCCAAGCCATAGCGCTCGTGAGCACCGCCCGCGGGCACCGAAGCGAACAATTCATGCAGGTACGGCAGCGGCAACGCGCGGCCCGCGTACAGGGCCTGCGCCCAGCGCACCAAATCGGCGCTCGATGCTGCAAGCCCACCACCGGTCCATTCTAAGCCGGGGTTGTAGAGCAACACGCCGCCCTTCATCGTGCTCGCTGAATCAAGTCCGAAGTAGTTGGTGCGCGGCGTGATTCGCCCGGCGACCAGGCCGTCGATGGCGTTGCGATCGGACGGCACGGTGTCGCGCAGTTGCAGCGGCGTCAGAATCCGCTCCTGAAGAAGGTCGTAGTAAGAACGGCGGCTCACCTTCTCGATCGCCAAGCCCGCGACCAAGTAGTTCGTTTCGCTATAGGAAAAGCCCTGGCCCGGCGCAAACAGGGGCGGCATGCCTTCGACAAAATGAATGGATTCCAGTGCGGTAAATGGACAGGTCGGGCACTGCTGAATGCGTGTGGAGATCGCGCGTTGGAATGCAGGTGCCGAGACGTGAGTCGGCCAGCCGCTCGAATGTGTGAGCAACTGACGCATGGTTACGACCGATGCGTTGGGCAAGGCGTTGAACCACGATTCGGTCCCCAAGACTTTCTGCAGCGGTTCATCGAGATCCAGCACGCCCCGCGTGTGCAGATCAAGCGCCAACGCCGCTACAAACGTCTTGCCGATGCTGCCGGAGAGGAACCGCGCTCCAGGTTCGATGGGTGCACCCGATCCCGCGGCGCTACCAAGGGCGAACTCGACCACTGATCCATCTGACTGCCCCACTGCGGCTGTGGCACCCAGCGCGCCGGTCTTGGACATCGCTGCCAGCAATGGCGCGCAGACACTCTTAAGCTGCGGCGGGGCTGCTGCACTACTCCCGGCCGCGAGCAACGCTACACCGACAGCGAATCCGAAGAAGCCAGTCTTCATGCCGACACCTCGGTCGACGTACTGCGCCGACATGTGAATTCTCGCCATCGGTCAATGGCTATATGATATCACATCTCATCCGGGATCGGCGTCACCAAGCCACCTCCCCGGTGGGCCTTTAGCCAGGGCCGATCTTGGCACACAAGTAAGCACGCTCTTACCGTAAGCTATTACTTACTGTAGGTAAAGCGGTCCCGAGCGCTCAGCTGATCCGCCAGATGCTTGGCGATCTGCTTCACTTCTTTGATGCTGACCTTTGCTTGTGCAGGTCCGGCGCCCTCGATGCAATGCTCAATATGGGCACTAGGTGCGGCGCGTGGAAAAGAAAGAAATCGGGACCGGTGGCGAACAGCGCCACTCACTTCTTCTTGCGACCCTGCTTCTTGGGAGAAGAATTCTCAGCGACCACAGAAAACGCCATCGCTGAGCTTGCGAGGATCTCGCGGATTGTCTCGGCTGCCCGCTTGCCGTCGTGTTCGCTGAGCGCTTCGATCACTGCATCCTGCAAGTGGAAAAATTTCTCCGCCAGCTCGACGAGCTGCACGCCGCCGGAGGAGTCCTCACCCAACGCGCGCTTCGTGAATGTCGCAAACAAGGGCGACACCTGGATCCAGATCATCTCGATCAGACTGACGAGCGTCGGCGATTTCGCAGCCTCGTATACGGTGAAATGAAAATCCCGATTGCCAGCCAGCGTCGCGACGGCATCACCTTGTCGCATTGCTGCTCGCATGTCCTTGTTGATTTTCCTGAGCTTCGCGAGATCCATGTCGGACACGTTTGCCGCAGCCAATTCGACCGCGCGCCCTTCCAGCAGGGCGCGGATCTCCCACAGCTCACGATATCGCTCGCGATCGATGGCGGGTACGCGAAACGCCGTGTTCGGCAACCATTCCAGCGCCTTCTCGGCGCTCAATCGCTGAAGTGCGTCGCGAACCGGTTGAACACTCGTCCCGGTGATCTCGGCGAGCCCCCGTATCGTCAAGGTCTCGCCGGGCGAGAACTGACTGCGCAGGAACGCATTGCGCAATTGCTGATAGACACGCTCCTGCAGAGTCTGATGCTGGATTCGTGCGACGCGGGGCGGCTGCTCGGGAAGTTCGGCTTGCTCAGCTGTCGAACGGGCGCCGCGACGATTTGTTTTCATGGGAATAATGTATCACATACACATCCTTTCACTCGCGTCGCTGCCTTCGAAGGCGCGTCACCGCGACCCAGTCAGGATCGAAAGCGGCTGAAATCACGCTCGGTACTGGGACGCCCATGATGCGAGCGGCTGCCACCTGAGCCGTGGCGGGAGCCGATTGAACGCCGAAGCCGCCCTGCGCCACGAGCCAAAAGAATCCCCCGGCTTCATCACCGGGGCCGATCACCGGCAGCGCGTCGGAGACGAAGCAACGCAGTCCCGCCCAGCTGCGTCGCACGCGACTGACCGGTAGTTCGAGGATGGTGGTCACGCGATCCACGCCGACCGCGACATCGAAGTCGTCCGCATAGACGTCGCCGGGTGCCACCGCAGTTTCATCGGCCGGTGATACCAGCAGTGCGCCGGCGTCCGGCTTGCAGAACCAGGTGCCCTGCAGGTCCGCCATCATCGGCCAGGAGCGAAGCTCGGTCGCGACGGGTGTATCCACGATCGCCGCCGTGCGCCGCAGAGTCTGCAATCCGATCGGGCGAACGCCTGCCAACGTCGCCACCTGGTCGCCCCAAGCACCCGCGGCATTGACGATCAACGACGCCGTCACACGGCTGCCATCGGCCAAGGCAACTCGCCAGCTTGCACCGCTGCGCTCTAAACCGACGACTTCAGTACCGCAATGGATGTCGGCTCCTTTGCGCCGAGCGCCGCGCAGGTAGCCCTGTAGGAGAGCATCGACATCAATGTCCGCCGCATTCATTTCCCACAGTCCGCCGCCACAGCATGCGGGACGCACTCGCTTCCAGGCCTGGCGAATGCGAGCTTCATCGAGCCGCTCCACGAATCGACGATCGTCCGCGAGACTCGCCTCGAATTCGTCCAGTGCGCGCGTCTGTCCCGCATCCACCATCCACAGCAATCCACGCGGCCGCAACAGCGCAGTCTCCGCGAATCCGGCCGGGGGATTTTCCAGGAACATCCTGCTCAGTTGCGTGAGCCGTCGGACTGGCACGCTGCCGTAGGTCTCGGCGAAGATCGCCGCCGAACGCCCGGTGCTGTGATAGCCGGGATGCGGCTCTCGCTCGACAACGAGCACGCGGACCGAGCTTGCCAACTCGTACGCTAGAGAGGCGCCGGCGATCCCGCCGCCGATCACCACCACATCAGTACTCGCGCGGCTTACGGTCATCGCGCGATCATGTAGACGCCACTGCGCGGCTGCTCGACGGCCGCCGCGCCGGGGGTATCGTCGGAAGCGCCTCTTCCGAGCCAGCCGATGCGCTCGATGTTCTCGAATACGAGCGGCAGCCCGTCGTTGCCGAAGATGTTGGGGCCGTTCTGCAGCTGATAATGCAGGTGCGGCAGCCCCGGGCTGCCGGCCGCCCCGAGATAGCCGATCGTCTGGCCCTGCTCGATACGATCGCCGCGTCGGACGGCGACCGAGCCGTGCCGCATGTGGCAGAAGACGCTGAACTCACCATTGCCGTGGTCGATGACGACCAGATTCCCGGCAATGGCCTCGAGCGCGTATTCCTTCTTCAGAAAATCGGCTTTGACGGTACCGTCCGGAATGTCATTGCGTGCAAACACGACTGTGCCGGCGGCGGGCGCAAGAATCGCGCGCCGACCGTAGCCAACGTAGTCCTCCATGCTCGCCCCGTCGTGGCGTGCGAATTCAAAGTCATCGCCGAGCGCGACGACGTCGATCGCAAACTGCTGGCTGCGTTCGTACTTGTGCTCGAGCTCGTAGTACTCGTGCCCCGACGTGACCAGGAACTTGCCCTTCATCGGAAAGATCAACCGTGCGTGCGGCCGGTAAGTACGGATCGGAATGCTGAGCGTCTGGTGTTGCGTGTCGCCGTGAGCATCCCTGGCCTCGAGCGTGTATGCGATGCGGTCGACCGCAACGCCCTGGGGCGTCGAGAAGTTGTGCCTGAAGCCGTAGATCTCGCCCTGCGGTGAGAAGCGCGTGACGGGTGCGCGTCGCATCGCCTCGAGCATGGGCCGATCCCACTCCTGGCTGCCGACCAGCGTGTCCCCCGCGTACAGCTCGGCGCGAGCATGGAGCGGCTCGATGAACCGTCCATACTGCTCCTTCACCATCAGATCGAATGACCAGCTCGCACTCTGGTAGAAATACATGCCCCAGAAGCGCTGCGAGCCGATACTGAAGTTGCCGTCGTCCTCTCGGTAGACTTGCGATGGCAGCGTCGCGAGGCGCATCACCACCGGCTCATTCCAGTGAGCGCGCTGAGGATTCGCAAAGACATCCGAGGAGATTGTCGGATTCACCTCGTAGCGCTCGATGCGCACCTTGAGTGAAACATCCGGACGGGTCTCATTGACTGAGAACGGCAGCATCAAGCCTCGCACGCTGCGATAATCGGCATAGTCGAGGCGCACCTCCTGCGGGCCCTCCTCATACACTTCCGTGCGCACGGCGCAGACCGGTAGAAAGCTCTTGCGATCGATGCCCCATGACTCGCGTAAATCGCCCGGCGCTGCCGCGGCGAGCGTGTAGACCGAGGTCGGGCCACACTGACCCTCGCTCACCGTCAGCGCAGCACCCTCTTTCAGAAGCTTGTACAGCGGTGCAAAGCGTCCGTCACGACGGGTACGGGCGAGCTCGGCTCCTGCCAGCTCGCGCGTCTCGGTGACTCGTTCCCACGCTCCCTGCGCATCGACGGCAGTGGTCTGCCTGAGATAGCCGATGTCCCACGTCACCGCACGATTCGCCGGTGCCTGCGCCCACAGTTCGTAGCGACCGGGAAAACCGCTGACTCCCTCCATGGAACCCACCGCGTGGAGCGCAGTGAAGTTCGCGAGTCGTTGCTCACCGCCTAACGCCTTGAGGATCTTCGCCCGGGCAGTGAGCGCGTCAGGAACAATCGTGGGCTGAGCGGCACTCGCCGCGCATGCAAGCGAGCAGCCGACTAATGCGACCAGCGTACGCACTCGTACCTCGCAGTTCATCCCGATCTCACTCCGCGATGCAGGCAAGGCCGTTGCGCGACAGCGCCGCCGTCGGCAACGACAGCCGGTATCCCTGTTTGACGCGCAACTGAATTGATCTCAGGTTGTTGAGATCGGCTGCAGGATCTGCGTCCAGCACCAGGAAATTCGCCTCATAGCCGGGTTCAAGTCGCCCGAGTTTGCGCCCCGGAAAGACCGCGCTGGTCGTCACGATGGTTGCCATGTTGAGCAGCTGGGTGTTCGTGAACACGCCAAGATCTCGCAGCACAAAGAGCTCGTTCAAGGGAGAATACCGAAACTGGTCACTCCCGAGCAGCAGCGTGACGCCATTCTCCTTCAATGTGCGCAGGTTCGGAACGATGATCTGATTACGCACCAGCGCGGCGTTCTTGGGATCTTCTTGCGCGAGCATCGCGACCCCATAAATGGTCGTCGTGACCCGCACGCCGCGCTCGCGCGTCTTGACGGCGTCTGCAGCGGTCAGCACGTAGTGATCGAGTCCGAGCTTCGCATCGTAGGCGATACCAGGTAAGTGAACGATGTCGTCCACACCCGCGTCCAGCGCCACGCGATAGTCATAGGTTGTATAGACGTGCGCGGCAACCTTGAGGCCGTTTGCGTGCGCTCGCTTGACGATACCGGGCACCAGCTTCGGATCGATGCCGCGGTAATTGGCTTGGATCGCTGGATCCTTCAGTCGCTTCGCATACTCTTCGGAGAAGAGCAGGAAGACCTTCACGTACGCTGGATTCGTGCGGAGCAGAAACTGAAAACGTTCGTCGACCTCTGCCTCGGTCCGCACGACGAGCTGCGCCTGCTTGTCGTATTCAGGACGCCAGTCCTTCGGGAAGATCCCTGCCTGCACGAAATAGTCGACGATCTCAATCGGATGTGCGGCCGGCCCAGTGAAACCCAGCCCTGCACTCGTGAAGTCGACGCTGGTCGGCAGGTTCACACGATCGCGGATCTGGTCGAGCACGAACGGCAGATTTCCCATGTCCTTGACGTAGTACACGCCATCGGCCAGATAGCACGCGTTATAGGCGTCGACCTGTGTTGCCTCGAGCCAGTGATTGTGGCCTTCCGCCAGCGGCGGAATGACGTATCGGTTGCGCAGGTCGATCGTCTCGTCCACGCGGGACGGGGCTGCACTCTGCAGCTGCCCATCTATCGTGTACATGGTTCGTGCGGCATACCCGGCACCGTCCCACCATCGACCGTTCGTGAACGCATAGGTCGGCGAAGGTGCCTGTCCAAATGCCGTGCTCACGAGCAGCCCGAGCAGGACGAAGAGAGCGATCTTTTCCTTCATGGTGAAGCTTCCGTCAATGTTGTGGAGTCAGGACATGGCGCGGCCGCGCCGCGCGCATTGGTGTACTTGGCAACTCGCGCGAGCACCGGAGAATTTGGCAAGGGCAGCAGGTGTAGCGCGCTTTCCATCAGTGGATCGACGGCGGATGTGTGATCACTGACATCAGACGTTCGGCAAGGGCGCATGAGCTGCCACGTCGGACAGCGTCATGCAACCTTCGCCATGCCGCGCAACACGACATCCGCTGCGCGAATGAATGCGTCGACCTCTGCAACACCCATCGCGGTCGACAAGACAATCAGCCCCTGCGGCGCAAGCAGGATGCCCTGCTCCAGCATGCCGCGGTGAAACGCCGCGATCTTCGCGGGGTGCCCGGTCAATGCCACTCGGTCGCGATAATTCTCAACAGGACTTCGTCCGAAGGTGATCGACGCGAGTGAACTCAAGCCTTCAACGACGACCTCTGCGGACCGTGATCGAGCAACGTCGGTCAACCCTTCGCGCAGCCGCGCGCCGAGCCGGTCGAGATCGTCCAGTTTCCTATGCGTCAGGGCACGCATGCTGGCCAGCCCGGTCGCCATGCTGAGCGGATTGGCGTTGTATGTGCCGCCGTGAACAACGGCCGGGCCGGACGGCAGTGGATCGAACACCTCCATGATCTTGCGCGAGCCGCCCACTGCGCCGATCGGCAGTCCGCCGCCGATGATCTTTCCCATCACCGTCAGATCCGGTCGCACGCCGAAGCGGTGCTGAGCGCCGTGGTAGTCGAGCCGCAGCGAATAGACCTCATCCAGGATCAGAACGGTGCCGCAGCTGTCGCAGAAGCTTCGCAGGAGCCGCAGCACCGACGGTGTCATCTGCAGGTAGCCGAGGTGGGCTGGCGATGGATCGACGATGATCGCGGCGAGTGATTCCCGATGCTGCTCAAGCGCGCTCGCGATTGCCTGCTCGTCGTTGAACGGGAGCACCAGCGTGCCGTCAACGACCGACTGTGGCGTGCCGCGGCTGAGCCCCACGGAGAATGGACGATCGGCGGGCCCCCAGGCGCTCGGCGCAGGTGCCTGACTCACTTCGACCGCATCGTAGGTGCCGTGGTAGCAGCCTTCGAACTTCGCGATGAGCGGCCGCTGTGTGAATGCGCGCGCCGCCTTGACAGCCATCATCACCGCCTCGGTACCGGAGTTCATGAAGCGGATCTGCTCCACGCTGCGCACGCGTTCGCAGAGCAGCTCTGCGAGCTCGATCTCCGCTTCGGTAGGCAGTCCAACGGCGATAAGACGCGCAGCCTGCGCGTGCAGCGCCGCGAGTACCTCAGGGTGGCCGTGGCCATGAATCATCGATGAGAAGTTATTCAGGAAGTCGAGGAACTCGCGACCGTCAGCGTCCACGATGCGGCAGCCGCTGCCGCTCGCGCAGTAGAACGGATGCGGCGTGAAAAACACCGAATGGCGGCTATTGCCTCGCGGCATGACGCGACTCGCGCGATCGAACAATTCCCTGGACTGTGCGGTGCTCATGATCTCAAGGCGATTGGCCAACACTGCTGCCGGTCACTGGCATTGAGTATATGATATCACATATGCGATCAACAACGGACGCACTCCAAGCGGATCAAGCGCGCCTCGCGGGCATGATGTTCAGAATCGTCCGCGCCTCCTGCGACGTCGCAACCGTACAGCCGATGTTCTGAATGATTGAGACGGCCCGTTCGACGAGCTGCGCGTTGGTGGCGAACACACCGCGTGCCAGGTACTGATTGTCCTCGAGCCCAACGCGGCAATGCCCGCCCAACACTGCCGATGCCGCGACCACGCGCATCTGGTCGGGCCCGAGCCCCAAGGCCGCCCAACTGGCGCCCGCAGGCAGCAGACCGCGCATGTACTGCATGGTCTCCACGCTACATGGCATTCCCCATTTGATACCCATGACGAACTGGAAGTTGGCCGGCGCGGCAATGAGCCCCTCATCGATCAGCGAGCGCGCGAACACAACGTCGCCGGGACCGAAGACCTCGATCTCAGGCTTGACGCGCAGCTCGCCGATCCGCTGAGCCATCTGCCGCAATGTGCGCGTCGTATTTAGATACACCGCAGCGCCTGAGCGCTGCAGTCGCGCGTTGGCAGCTTCGGCATTCATCGTGGTGACGTCCAGGGTGCAGACCTCGGGCAGGCACTCCTCCACGTGCCGGAGCCGCTCGGCCGCGGAGGCCACATCGGTCCCGGGTCCACCGCGGCTTTCGTCGGCTTCGCTTGGGCAGAAATCACCGCCCATACCAGCGCTCAGATTCAGGATGACGTCCTCGTTGCGCTCGCGGATGCGCGCGACGAGTTCGCGGAACAGCGCCGGATCGCGAGCACCCTCGCCGGTCTTTGGATCGCGCACGTGCAGATGCACGACTGCCGCTCCTGCGGCGGCCGCCTCCAGAGCGGATTCGGCAATCTGTGCCGGCGTAATCGGAAATGACGGATGGCGAGGATGGAAGGGACCCTCGCCGCACACGGCGCAGGTCAGCACGACTTTATGGGACATGTTTCACTCCTGCAGAGGATGCCGAGCCCGGCGCTGCCTGCGCGACTTGCGTGATCGAAGCGCGTCGCAGAAACCACAACACCAGACCTGCCGCGATCCAGCCTGACAGCAGGATCCATTCGACAGGTACGCCGCGCCAGTGCAGCGCCGGCTCGATCAGAATGAACGCTGCCATCGCGCCGACAGCGCTGATCAGCAGCCACAGCGTCAACTTGCCGCCGGGAAGTCGGAATGGTCTTGGCCCGGGATTCATCGTCCGCAGCCGCAGAACTGCGGCGCACATCAATGCATAACAGAGGATCAAGCTCATCGAGGCGGTGTTGACGACCGGAAGCAGGAGTCCCTTTCCCAGGAAGACGCCGCAAGCGGCCAAGGTGGTGATAACTGTCAGTCCGAGTGTCGGCACGCCGTGCCGGTCCGGCATGCCAAAGGTAGGCGGCACGTAACCGAGGCGCGCGAGTGCCAGCAGCAGGCGCGAGCCGGAAATCAGCATCGCGTTGAGCGTCGCCACGATTCCGCACAGACCTGCGACGAGCACCGCCGCGGCAGCCAGCTTTGAGCCGAAGACGCGTTCAGCTGCCGTCGCCGCTGGCAATGCCGCCGAGACGAGCACCTCGCGCGGCGCGGAAGCTGCAGCCGCAAGGACAACACCGACGTAGAACAGCAATCCCAGCGCGACCGACCCGACTGTAATCAGCGCGACAGTGCGCAGACTGGTCGACGACCGGCGTTCCTCCGCCGCCTGACTGATGACCTGAAAGCCGCCCAGCCAGAAAGCGCAGGTCGCAGCGATCCACAGCACGCCCGACAATGAGGCGTTCGACGTCGTGCTCGAGTGCGCAAGAGCGGTGCAATCACCGAACGCGAGACCTACGCAAACAAATGCAAGAATGATCACGAGCTTCAGCGACGTCAGGGCCCACTGTGCGTGCGCAGAGGCACTGACACCGACGCGATTGAAGAGATACATCGCAACGAGCACGGTACAGCCGATAACCAGCTGCTGCTTCGTCACTGCGACACCGAAGACCTGATACAGGGGATCACCGGCCAGTGCCGGCATCAGCGACTCCGCGACCCAGACGAACGAGAGCGCCTCGAAGCTCGCGACAGAGACGGCGACCAGCACCAGGCACCAGCCGACCAGGCATGCAGTCGCACGACCGAAGACCCGTTCGGCGAACACAACGTCGCCGCCGGAGTGCGGCATGACACTCATCAACTCTGCGTAGCAAGCCGCCACACCCGCCATGACGATGCCGCCGCAGACAAAACCTGCTACAGCACCCACGGCGCCAGCACGGTCGAGCCAAGCACCCAGCACCGTGATCCAGCCGATGCCGATCATGCAACCGACGGCGATCGCAAAGTACTGCCAGCCCCCGAGCGTCTTGCGCAGCTCATGCGCGCCGCTCATGTCCGCTTTGTCCGTCATGGTTGTTGCTGACCTGCCGCCTCTACCGACCCTGTGTTGATCCACGGCCGGGGACCGTAAGGACGCACGTCCGGCCAGAGCTCATCGAGTGTGTCGCCGGCATAGAGTCGCCCACCCTTCATCACATAGCGGATATCGCGGGAGTTGCGAATGTCCTGCAAGGGATCGCTGTTGAGGATCACAAGATCGGCCGCCTTGCCGACGGTGATTGAGCCCAGATCGTGATCGAGACCGACGAAGCTGGCGCCCTGCAGCGTGGCCACTGCAAGTGCCTCCATTGGACTCAGCGCCGTTGCCGCTGACCAGAGATCCCAATGTGAATCCAAGCCGTTCCACTCACCGTGTCCACCGATCGCGCCCTGCCCGCCGGCCCTGATGATGTCCGCCAGTCCTTCTGCCAGGATCGGAAACGAGTAGTCGGCCAGTGGGCGCATCATGTCGTGCTTCGCGCGCGCCAACTCGCGCCATGGGACGAAGTGCAGCTGCTTGGCGTCGCTCAGCAGTGCACTTCGCACCTGGTGATACTCCTGGCCGCGCAACGCTGGACTGCTGACATTGAGTGTCGCCGAGTAAACGATGTGCGCCTGACCGAAGAACTTGGCGGCATCCTCATAGAGCGGGCTATAGGGAAGGTTGTGCTCCCAGCCAGGATGCCCGTCGATCACCAGGGCCACATTCCGAAACAAGTCCTCCCCCTCAGCCGTGATCGTGACGCCTTGGAGCCGCGCCGCTTGAGCGAGCATCTGTCGTTCGACGCGGCTCGGCTGAATATAGTCCTTGATGGATACCGCTCCCCACGCCACGAGTCGAGCGATCGTATCCTCGGCATCCTGATAGCTCTTGATATCCGAGGTGCCGCCAAACCCGGCGACTGCATTGCCGACGCTGTAGGTCCGCGGTCCAACGACCTCGCCGGCTTCGATCAACTGCGCGATCGCGAATGCCGGATCCGACCATGTGGCGGGATCGAGGACCGTCGTGACGCCATGAGCAAGATAGCGCGCAGATCCGTGCCGGTGACGTGGTATGACTCCAGCCATGTCTATCAGATGATGCGCATGCATATCGACCAAACCTGGAATGATGGTCTTGCCAGAAAGATCGAGTACGCGATCGACACGCGCCGTATCGCACTCACCGACGCAGGCGATCCGCCCGCCCTTCACTAGCACGGTTCCATCGTCGATGACCTCGCGATTTTCGAGTGTCACGATGCGTGCGTGCGTGAGCGCAAGGGTGCCGGCGGGCACAGGCCTCGGAATTCGGAGCGGGACGGTAACGCTGTCCAGACATCCTGAGTCGACGTGATAGGCGTAGTAGCGGTTGCCGCTCAAGAACTCGAGGGTTTGCGCGTCCCGCCAGCGCGGATAGAGGCCGCCCTGTCGAGACAGGCGCAGCAATCCAGGCGTGTCGACCGTGATTGCGGCCGACCTCGACAGGGGGGCGAGATAGACGTTGAACCGATCAACGAAAGCCACCCAATCGGCGCGCGGAGACACGGCAGCGCTCGCCATCCAATCGCCCCCCGACACCGGCGCGGGCCCGCGGCCCTCAATGGTGAATCGTTCGAGTGTTTGGCCTTCGGGTTGCAACGAGCGCATGACCCACCGCAGATGCTCGAATTCTCCGTTACGGGAGGCCGCCAGACTGTCGCCTTCCGTCTGCAGCGTCGGAAAGAAAATCTGTCCCGCCGCCATCGATGGGCGCACGATGCCGTCCAGGGGAGACACGACCTCTGTGGCACCGCCGGTCGCCGGTAACCGCACCAGGTCCCAGCGCTGAACGCCTTCCCAACCCTCGCCGCGCGCCGTTGCGCCATCGCCTTTCACGACCAGAAGCGAATTGGAGTCAGCGGCCCAGACGGGATACAGATACTCGCCTGTCGCGGCCGTTAATCTCTGCGCAGTGCCGCCGCGTGCAGATATCTTCCAGACATGGCCCCGCCCGACGTCATCCCAGGTGACGAACGCAATCCATCGCCCGTCCGGCGACCAATTCGGAGTGAGCTGAAAGGCTGTACCTTGCGGATGAAGTGCGCGCGGGCCGCCGCGAGGCAGGTCCATCGTCCAGAGGCGGCCGACCGCCTCGAAAACAAGATGACGCCCATCCGGTGAGGAAGCCGGCCAGCGCAGAAACCGTGGCGAGAGGTCACCTTCGCTGACCCGCACGCGCGAGCGCGCTGATTCCGAGATCTCGCGCCGCACGGTCGCGACGAACGGGATCGTCTCGACGCGCCCTGAGTCGATCCAGACTCTGCGAATCTGGCCGCCTACGGGAATGATGATCGATCGACCATCCTTCGCCCAACGGTAGCCGGGAATCGACTTCATGTGCCGGACGGAATTCCCCTGCGTCGCGTCGCTCTCAATGGGATCCATGATGATCTGCTCGGCGCCGCTGTCGAGATTGCGCAGCCATAGAGCAGTGCGCACGTTATATATGTGCCCGTGCACGGTCACGCTTCCGCCCAGGACGCGTCGGGCGAATGCCAGCCACTTGCCGTCCGGCGAGACCTCAGGCGCGGTCTCCACCAGATCGGGACCGGCGTAGAGCGGCGCGCGCTTAGTCGGTGTGATGTTCTCGATCCGTCCGCTCGCGACATCGATCCGCTGCAACTGCTGTCGCTCGGCGACGCCATCGGCGGGCCGCATCATCGTTGAGCGATAGACGTAGAGGTATCGCCCCTCGGGACTCGGCGCGGGCCAATAGTATTGCCAATCACTGCTGGCGACGAGCTCGCGCGGCGAGCCGCCCGCCAAGGAAAATTGCGCGAGCGTCAGGCGCCGGAACTCCCAGTCTTGCACGGTGGGGAACTCGCGTACCGCAACGATCGACTTGCCGTCGGGCAGCCAGGCGGGCTGCCGGATGCGCGAGCCCCGATCCAAAAACAGCGCACGAGGATTGCTCCCGTCTGCGTCCATCAGCCAGAGATTGTCCTGGCCCCCTCCCCGGTCCGAAACGAACGCGATGATCGTGCCATCCGGCGAGTAGCGCGGATGATAGTTGAGCGCGGCGCCGCTGCCCTGCGTGAGACACTCGGCTGTGCCGCCCGTAGCTGGCACGCGGTAGATGTGTCCGAGCAAGTCGAACACAATCCAGCGCCCATCCGGAGAAATGTCCAACGCCTCGAAGGTGCCCTGCTCCGTTGTGAATTCGATGGTCCGCGTTTTCCCTCGCGTCAGCGTCGTATCCCAGGCACTCACCGGCGAGCGATCGACGGCCGCGCCGTGGACTTGCGCCGCTGCACCCACCAACGTGGCCAGGCCGCCCAGGCAAATGGAAAGTAGCAGGCGTTTCAACATCGACAACTCGGCGCAGCTACATCGCGCTCCCTGTCGCCCCGGCGGCGACAGGGAGCAGACCTAGTTGCATCAGAACGCCTTGGAGATCGTCACGCCGATCGTTCGCGGCTGAGCGACGTAGATGTCATCGCGCGTTGGCGTGATGCTGGTCCCCTGCAAGCCGCGGAACAGAACGGCGCGCTCGTCGGTGAGATTCTTCGCGAACACCGTGACGGTGAAGCCGTTCCACTCGGCGCCGGCGCGCAGATTGACGAGCGAGTAGTCTCCATACGAGGAGAACTCGTCGGCAGGCGCCGGCACGCGCACGTCGTGCTCGAAGTAGCGGGAAGTCTCCCCCACATACTGCAGATCGCCGCGCACCGTAGCCATGACCGTGCTCGTCAGCGGAAAGGTCCACTGCGCATAGACGCTGCCTTGCTCCGTCGGCACGCCGGTCAATTGATCGTCGGACTTACCAATGAGGATCTGATCGGCGGGCGGGTCATCGGGGTTCTGGATGAGGTCGCGGGCCAGCTTGGCATCGATATACGAGCCGCCGACTCCGAGCTCGAGTCCATCGAGCGGCGACACGGAAAAGTCGATCTCGATACCTTTGATCGTGGTCTTGCCAGCGTTCGTGATGGTTGTGAAGCCACCGGGGAGCGAGACCTGGATCTGCTCGTCCTTCCAGTCGATGTAGAAGATCGCGCCGTCGAACTTCACACGCCGATCGAACCAACGCGTCTTCCAACCGATCTCGTAGTTCCAGAGCTTGTCCGGGTCGAAGGCCTGCGGCAGGTCCGGCGGTGCGAGCGGATTGAGAGGATTCAGTCCGCCCGTGCGGTAGCCCTGCGAAGCCAGTGCATACAACAGCGCATCGTCGGTCACCTGATCGGCGACGCGGAACCGAAACACCTGACTGTGATCGCTCGTCTCCTTCTCATCGTGGAGCACGGGAGTTCCGTTGAATATGCCGCCAGCATTGTCAGTGCTGCTCTGCTCATAGCGGAACCAACGCGCACCGAACGTTGCTGTGATGCGCTCGTCAAAGTGATAGGTTGCTTCGCCAAATGCAGCGAACTGGCGCCGCTGATCGTGAGCATCCAGGTCGCGGAACGCGATATCGGGACCCGGTCCGACATCGAACGGCGTGCCAACGACGTCGAAACCCAGGTTGTCGTTCAGCCAATCGTAGAGCCTATCCGAGACGTCCAGCTCCGAGTTCACTTCATCCATCCTGTAGTAGTACAGGCCGCCGAGCCAGGTCACGCGCTGATCGCTCGGGGAGATCAGACGAAACTCTTGCGAGAAGGTCTTCGCGTGGTGCGTCTGCACCGCATGGCTCGGCAGCATGACCCCGGGGAAGCCGAAGTTCGCGTCGATCGCCGTGCTCAGAAAGTCGGTGAAATCGCTTTTATCCTGGTTGTCGAAGATCGCGTAGGAGCTCGAGGAGAGCAGGCTCGCCGCGCCAAGATCCCAATCCAGCGTCAGGTTGGACAGCTTGAAGGTCGTTTGCTGGGGCTCCAGGAAGATTGAGTTGCGGTTGAGCTCACCGGCAAACGCATTGTAATCGTTGGAGCTGCCGAGTTCGGTTTTCTGATAGAGCATGCTGGCCGTGATCGCGAGATTTTCCTGCGGCTGCCAGCGCACGGAGAAGCGCCCGCCAGTCTGCTCTAGATCATTCACGTCCTCCTGGCCGCTTCGCACGTCGTCGATGAAACCACTCACGTTGCGATACTGGCCGGTCAGACGCAGCGCGAGCGTGTCCTGCACCAGCGGCAAGTTGAACATGCCGTTGACCGAGTAGTCCTCGCCGCCCTCGCTCACGCTTCCGCCGCTCACTTCGACCAGCCCCGCGGTGCGAGTCGCATCGGCCTTGTTCGTGATGACCCGCAGCAACCCGCCGACCGAACCGTCGCCGTAGAGCGTGCCCTGCGGTCCCTTGAGGACCTCGACGCGCTCGACATCGAAGAGATTGAGATCCGGCGCGGTCGAGTTGTTCGAGACGACCATATCGTCGATGTAGATGCCGGTCACGTTCTGCGTGCTGCCGCGAAGACCAGTGCCCACACCATCCGAGACGCCGCGCAGGAGCACGCGCTGGCGCCCCGGCGCGAGAGACTGGAAGGACAGAGCTGGCACGCTGGCCGCATAGTCGACGAAGGACTGCGCGCCCATTTCTTGCAGTTTCGCCTGGTCGAACACGGTCACGGTGATCGGCGCCTTATCCACGGACTGCGCGATTTTCTCCGCGGTGACGACCACCTCCTCGAGGTACTCGCGGTCCTGCGCATGAGCGCTCCCCAACAAGGTAATCGAACCGACTACCGCTACGAACTTCTGACGCATCGAAGCCCCCCCCGGCTATTGCTGCCGCTACATGAAAGAGATGTCACATGCACGCGGAGCACTCCCCATGAGGCGTGGCCCGCCGCGCTTCCCAAGTCATATCTATGTGATATGGTATCACATCTCTTGAATGTTAGAGAGATACCACTCCATTCACATGGTCAGGCCACGGAGGCGATGACGCGGCGAGCGCGAGCCACTTGTCTGTTGGGGGGAAGAATGAGCGTCTTGCGTAACAAGAACATCCCAGCCCTGGTGTGCGCCTGCGCGATCCTGCTCACGGGATACGTCAACAGTGTTGGCGCGCAGCAAGTCAGCACAGCAAATGCTGCACCTGAGGCTCCGCTCGCTACTGTCGTGGTCACTGCAACGAAGGAGGAGCAGCGCCTGCAGGACGTGCCGATCAGTCTCTCCGCCATTGCGGAGGCGGAACTCGAGCGGCGCGGCACATTCGACTTGCTCGACATCGCCGGCTCGATCCCGAACGTCTCATTCAGCTTCGGCAACGGCGAAGGCCGCACCCAGTCCCGCACTCTCTCTCTGCGCGGAATCTACGGGGCCGATACCACCGGACTTTATATCGACGAGACGCCGGTCGATCAGAGCCTGCCGATCAAGGTCGTCGACATCAGTCGCATGGAGGTTCTGCGCGGGCCGCAGGGCACTCTTTACGGCGCACGCTCGATGGGTGGCACGGTGCGGCTCATCGCTAATCAGCCCGATCCGTCGAGCTTTGAGTCTCGGATCGTGGGCGAGCTCTCTGCGACGGAGCACGGCTCGGAAAACTACAACGTTGAAGCGACGGCGAACCTGCCGCTGATCGAGAACACGCTGGCCGCGCGCATGACGATCTATCGGGACCTGACGAGTGGCATCTTCGATCGCTTCTTCGGGACGCCAGGCGACACGAGCGACTCACCGCGAGCCGTCGACCGGGGTACGGATCAAACCACCACGACGGGGGCGAAGTTTTCCCTGCGATACGCCCCGACGGAGAGCGTGACGCTGACGCCGCGGTTGATCTATCAGAGCATCGAATCCGACGGCGCCTCTTTGGCCGACACCAAGCCGGACAACTTCACCCAGCAGCGACCGTTTGATCTTCCCGAGCCGTTGACCGACCGGTTGACGCATACCAGCCTCGAGATCAATGCCGATCTGGGCTGGGGCGAATTTGTCTCGTCGACCTCGTATCTGAAGCGATTCAACCAGCAGACCGAAGACTACACGCAGTTCACCGCCTCGCCCGATGCCTTCGACCTCACGACGCCCTACCCCACCACCGCGACCGTCGCCGATGACGAACGCAGAATCACGGAAGAGGCGCGCATCCGCACGGGCTTTCTCGAACGCTTCAAGCTGATCCTCGGGGTCTTCTATCAAGAGACGACCATAGACGCGGACTTCTTCTCGACTGCGGCCGGGTTCGATGAATTCTTTGCGACGCAGGAGCTCGGCCTGCCGCCGGGCAGCTCGGTCTTCGGCACGGACAATCTGTTCTCAGCCATCTCGACTGACAAGACGCGCGACCGGGCGGTGTTCGGGGAGTTCACGACGGATGTGACAGAGCACCTGTCGTTCATTCTCGGCGCGCGGTGGTTCGACGCGGTGAGCTCGCTCGATCGTTTTGCGGACGGCATTTTCAACGGTGGGCCGAGTCACGACTCCGGCAAGCAAGAGGAGGACGGCATCAATCCGAAGTACTCGGTGCTCTACAAGCTGTCGGACGATGCAATGCTGTACTCGACGGCCTCGCGGGGCTTTCGCTCCGGCGGCGTGAATACTCATATTCCAGAAGACTTGTGCGGTGATGCATTGGCCGATCTGGGACTGACGGTGCTTGACGTTGCCGCCTACAACTCGGATCACCTCTGGAACTA
>Ga0111538_10001003_pt1 | contig 39183 bp, 38 predicted proteins | sample SoiMethybrSBSTD1_FD_79669 | JGI IMG/M metagenome (GOLD analysis project Ga0111538, IMG submission 79669) | Bulk soil microbial communities from a Populus tree surrounding site in Tennessee, USA - Soil MetaG P. TD hybrid SBSTD1 (version 2)... | ecosystem: Environmental > Terrestrial > Soil >...
CCTTCCTCACGATAGGATTTTGTTGCCGCCTCCTGGATAGCCTGCTGTAACTGCTTGCGCCGCTCTTCCTGTCCCGGCCGCTCTGGAAGCAGACGGAGGGCCGCTTCTAGTTCTTCGCGAACCGCCGCATATTGGCCGGTGGCTTTTAACGCCAGTCCCAGGGCGACACGCACCTCGACATTGTCCGGCGCGATTCGCCGCGCGTCCTCGTAGACACCGACACTGTCACTCATGTGCCCCGTCTGTTCATACACAGATCCGAGCCGAAGATACGCACGCACATCATTGGGCCTCAGCCGCATCACCGACTGATATTCTGCAGTCGCCGCGTCCCAATCCCGCCTCGCTTCCAACGCGCGCGCCAGATAGAAATGGGCATCGACCAAATCAGGCTGCAGGCCTAGCGCAATCCCCATTTCCATGACAGTCCCGTCAACATCCCCTTCTTCCCACAAGGCGACTCCAAGATTATAATGCGCGAGGGGATATTCCGGATTCGCTCGGATAACCGTGTCGTATTCGGCAATCGCGCCCTGACGATCGCCCGAGGCATGAAGCGCCAGCCCCAGGTTGTAATGGGCATTGACGGACGCTGGATCGAGGCGCAGAGCTGTCCGGTATTCCGCAATGGCCTTACTTAGCTCGCCCGTTCGATGCCGTATGACGCCTAAACCCATATGAGCGCCGGCATGTTTCGGCTGAAGCTGCAGTGCACGTTCATAACTGGCCGTGGCCAGAGCCCACTCGTCCTTCTTCTCATATGCCAATCCCAAATTGACCAGCGCGTCTACATTCTCTGGAGCCAGGCGAGCCGCCGTCTGCAGTTCCTCGATTGCGTCGTCCAGATTGCCTCGAGAGCCCAAGGCAATCCCGCGCTCGAGATGATCTTGAGCCGACCCATGGGATGATGGTGGAATGACCGACGTTTGTTCCGACGATTGAACGACGACCGTCTGGCGGCGCTCATCCGGGTTCACTGTGCAGCTCACTAGGAACAGTCCGGCGGCTAAGCAGAGGCGCGCCTCGATGATCGATCGGCGAATACAGCCAAAGTCGCATGGACTCGCATCGGAACCCATGACCGATCGTACCGATGTCTCTAGACTCTGTCTGTCGGTACTGCAAGCAACAATCGGTTGGACATACAGGCCGCTCGAGGATAGAGAGGAAGGATTTGTCAGAGGAGAATTTACGAAGCACTGGTACCCGGTGTGCGCAACCGCATTTTCAGTACGACGCGCCGACTTTGATCGCGATTGACGCCGCGCTCAGTGTAGAGCAAATCCTGTTTGCCTCGTCCGCTCACGGACGAGAGGGATTGAAAGCAGCGTGCCGTATGGGGATCGGACAGTTCGATGGCTCGTACGCCTGCCACCATGACGGCGAGCGCGCGTTCCTGACTGAGCTTCAAATTCACGGCATCGTCGCCCAGATCGTCCGTGTGTCCCTCTACGATAATCGATTCAATGCGGTCACGAATCGATCCACAGATCGCGCCCGCATAGACGGGCATGACTTCCGCTACATATTGAAGCGCCGCCGGTGATAGTGTGCTTTTGCCGAATTCGAAGTTCAGTAGCGCTTCGGGCATGACGACCATGAGCTCTGAGGCATCGACCTGCTCGGGCGCCAATCCAAAGGGTCGCAATTGATCGCCAAGAACCGTCGCGATCGGTTTGACGGCTGCGGGTGCGTCGACCTGAGGAGCCGGCGGGCGCCACGGAGCCGCGACGAACAGGAGCAGAAAAATTACGGCCAACGACGTCATGAGGTCGGCCATGCCATGTATGGCCACCGATTGAGAAGCATCATAGAAAATAGTTCGTCGCATCATGTTCGCAAGCCGTCCCCGGCATCCGATAGATTAGGGCCGAGAGGACAACCGGGGAAACGACGGGCCGCGGCGAGGCTCGAAGCGTGCCAGCGCGCCGTGGGCCTCTTCAACGCCCAATTCCAGCGTGAGAGTCTGCGCCTTCACCGCCCGAGTGAGGTCTTCAATCATGAGTCCCAGATTGTGGAGCGTCCCTTCTAATTCCGGCTGCGACACCTTCTCGTCCTTGTTCCTGCGCTGGTCGCTGCTGTCTTGCATCCATTGCTCCAACGTCCTGCGTGGGAACAGGCTTTCGATCGAGTGAACCAAATCTTGATGCACACTGACCAGTTGGTAGAGCCTACGCTTTTCGATCAGTGAAAAAAGATTGGCGCAGATCAATCCGACGATGGACGTGAGGAACTTTCCGGCCAGTCCATTGATTAAACCTTGCAGTCCCTGCACGCCCTGATCGTCGGCGTGTAAATGGCTCAAACCCATGAGCAGGGCGATGAAGGTCAACAAGAGACTGACACCCGTCACAAACGACGGTACGTGGCTATACCAAGCCTGATGAACGCGGCGGGCGAAGAGACGCTCAAACGTAAAGAACTCCTCGCTATGTGACGTACTGAAAATGCGCGGTTCTTGAAACCAGGCGACTGGCTCCAATACCAATGTATTCCGGTATTGAGACCACGCCTGCGACACATCGAGATCATCGCCCATGAGACGGTCGAGCAGCGCGAGGTCGTCTAGATCCCGAGAATTGTTCGTGTTGAGTGGTTGGGTACGAAAGGTAGGCCGGGTCGGAACTAAGGGGTCGCGATGCGTGACCTGCCGCTCTTTCAGCAGACGAACCAGCGCGTCGTCCATGCCTAGACACAGACTGCGTGCCGCATGCACGTCGGCACATAACCGAGCGGTTTGCCAACCTACAAATGCGATCAAGCCCACCGCGCCCAAGCAGCTCAAGAGAGGACTGGAGAGATCACCCCCGAGACTGACATCCTGACTCAACCACGCTGCGATCATCTGAACCATGTCACTCCTATCGTGGGAGATGGTCCAAGTTCATACCATCCGCTGCGACTTCTCCCTCAAGTTCTATGCCGCACATACCGAGTGGAAATTACAGGACTATTGAAATGAGGCGAGATAAAACCGGTCAAGATCACCACATACGGTAGGTAGCGTTTGCCTAGTGTGGAGTCGTTTCATCGTGGCTGGGGGCAGGAGGGCGGCGTAACCGGGGGCAGGAAGCGGGGATCGATCGCAAGACGGATCGCCGCGACTTCGTAACTGTTACGGAGCTCTCTTGTCACCTTCATATTGCGGCGCTTTATCGGATAACGGGTCGGCTCGAGGACCGCTCGGCCCAGCGCCTCCCACCTTGTCTTCGCCCATCCCACCGCCGGACGCAGGCTGCTTAGTGATTCCGAGTCCCTGCTGGTTCGCCTTTGGGGCGCCCATATTCTTTTGCATGTCCTTCATCAGTTTCTTAATGTCGGGCGAGAGATCTTTCGAATCGTCCATGCTCTTCGTGCCAGGCAATTGATCGCGGGGTAAATTTAACGTCACTTCCCCCGTTTCCTTGACCCTAAAACTGTTCCACAAAATGGGCCAGGTCTGATGCGTCCCGGCAATGTTCAACACGCCATACTCGATCTTGCCCGTCTTCGTATCCTTGATGAGTTTATCGAACGTACCGAGGGTCTGGCCATTCTTGTCCTTCACCTCTTCGCCTACGAGATTGCTGTTTGTCGCATCCCTTTTTTGCCCTCGCGCGAGTGGGAGCACGGTATAATCCCTCGCTTCCCCTGACGAACTCTTGGAGTCCAAGATGTCCAGGGAACCGGGGTCATGCTGACCTGTCTGGGAAAATGCCGGGATAGCGCACAGTATCCCAGCGGCCAGGGACAATTGAAGATTTTTTTCAGCATACGGCCCTCCTTTTAAGAAATGAATGAAGAGCTAGTACTCATTGAGTATCCTCGTGAATGCTTAGCCTTTTCCAGCGTCATGTCGGTTATGGACACAGGCCCGCGGACGGTCAAGATACGCCGATGCGCTCTAACGCAAAATAAATAATTAGTTACAAGATGTCGGCACGTTGATGTATGTAAGCCTGGAAGGCTGTTGGGCGTCGCAGCACAAGTGGCGCAAAAGGGCATCCCACGCGATAATTGAGAGATCATGACGTCAAGGAGAATAAGTTGCGCCGAGCGATCGCAATTCTAATTCTCATCGCAACGTGGACTATTTCACCCCCACTTGGAGAAGCCGCGACGATTGTCGCCGTCTGGACACGGGATGAGATTGCGTTAGCCGCCGACAGCGGTGCCGAACAGCTGCTTGTAGATCAGAGCCCGGCAACAATCTGTAAAGTACAAAAAACGGGAAAGGTCGCATACACCATGGCCGGTCTGTATCGAGATCCGGTCGACTCACTCGACACGTTTGCCCTCGCCCGACAAGTTTTCTCAGGGCCGGGGCTTCTATCGGACCAACTGAATTCGTTTCAACATCGCGTCGAAGATCCCCTCACAAAAGCGCTCGCGCGACTTAAGAAAGAGGACTCAAAGACGTACGACGATTCTTTTGCCGGCAAGTCCGCGCTGAGTTTCTTTGCGGCCTCAGTGGTGCAGCGCGTACCCCGCTTGGTGGGAATCGATATCGGCGGTGTCAACGAAACGAAACGCGTCAGTTACACGTTTCCCGTTGCGGGCACGCAACCCGAAATGATGATGTCCGCAGGAGAGACTGACGCGCTTAATCAACTCTATCTCAATCCACCTCCTTGGCTGAAAGCCCATCCACGCTCGCCCGTCGCGCTCGTCACGTTCCTCGTGCTTTGGCAAAGCCTTGAGACGCCAAACCGGACGAGTCTGCCGGTCGATGTGATTCGGGTGAATAAAACCGGCCTGCACTGGGTTCAGCGGAAGAAAGAGTGCGAAGAAGGGAAACGTTAGGAGAAGCGTTCTGTTCTATCAGGTCGAAGACTATTCACTCCACCAACCTAAGTCGCTCCGTCATAATCTTCTATCGACAGTGGTAGTAGGAAGTGAGGGTATGACTTGGAGCAGGATCTCCGGCGTGAGTCTCAGTTACCAGAACCAAAGAGCGATGACTCCGCCAATGACCCACAGGACGCCGCTGAACAGGAGACCGTATATGACCCCCATCGCGCTGCAAAGGGGACCTGTCGTGAGGGGTACAGAAGGATCTTCGTCCGGACTCGCCTGACTGTGTGGTATGGCTATGGATAGTTTACTTCTCATATGCCATAGACCTCCACGACAAAGCGTAGCAGGCTTCCCGAGGTCGTCAAGCTAGGTGAGCGGTCACTGCGCCTTGAAAGTCAAAATGCTAATGACCTGACTGCCCTTAAGAGTTTGGAAGTTCAGATGCCCAACCAGTTGCCTCTCTTCTCTTCTGCGAGCGAATGAATAGTAGATGTTCGAACGTGATTGATCACAATTCGCCTCCCCGATGAATAATAGAAATGGACTTAGTTGTAGTAATTTATTGCGGGTGTCAGAAAGTTGGGCTGGAATTGGGGACAAGAAGCGAGACGGAACAAAGTCATGATTACTACTAACCGGTTTTTTGAAGGCAGAAGAGGGAAACTCTTAGCTCAACACCTTAGACAGTCCAATCAAAGAACGTCATTAAATGAGAAAGACTAGGAAGAGCGGTATATTACCCCGGCAGTCCTTCAGACTACTCTCATTCTACCTATCAGAAGAGTGCCCGAACCCGCGACCGTGATGCTTCTGATTCCGGTCTCCTTGAGCTAGGCGTGTGCTGAACGCCAGAACTAAGTAATCATCGATCTGTATTGCTTTGAGCCACTTTGGCATCCTTCCCAGGCGGCTTATTCATTGCTAGTGCCGTATGAGCGACACAACTATCGGCACCTGTTAACTGTGTCCACTTTTGCCTGCACGCGCACAACCAGCACTTTGCTAATTGACGATTCACCTTCTCGCGTCCGCTTACTCGACCCTTGCTTTCATCAGCAGCTACGTAGGCACTCTCATTCGATCGTCCTTCACCCCCTACGTTCGTACTAGAACTCTTGGCCAATGGTTCGGCTCCTCTATTCTTTGTATATCTTTATTCGCTACGGCGCTCAGGATCGGCAGCTTCGACCATCTCACCATGGATCTATATTATGGAGCGAATCTCATGAATGCAGCCCAAGAAACTCGGTGGTATGCACTTCGGACCCGGTCCAGATTTGAGAAAGTGGTGCACGCTCAGTTAGCGCACCGAGGCATCGAACCATTCCTGCCTCTCATTCGAAGGCAGAGTCAATGGAAGGATCGGAAAAAAATCGTGGACTGGCCATTGTTCCCCGGCTATTGCTTTGCCAAGTTTGCTCCGGAACAACAGAGGGCAGTACTGCAAGCCCCTGGCGTGATTCAAGTGATCGGAAGCGCCTTGGTTGCCGAAGCGATTCCCGAGACTGAAATCGCCTCCCTTCAGCGCGTCATGCAGCACCACGTGAACTATGAACAATGGCCTTATGAGTTCAACGAAGACACCATGGTGACGGTGATTCGAGGTCCACTGCAGGGCCTGCAGGGCCGCTTTGTCCGGCGGAAAGGCGAGGGGCAACTCGTTCTTGCTGTTCACTTGATACAACAGGCCGCCGCTGTGACCATTGCGCTTGAAGACGTGGCCCCCATCACACCGCTTTCCAGACCGGCTGCTCACCAGTACGCCCCTCAATTGTGGGCGTAATTGTATAGCCGGTATCAATCAACCATAGGCTGCTAAAAGTACTCAACGGCTTCTGCAGAATGAAATAGCTATAGTAGCCTTACTTCGCCATTCGGCGCTCCATTTACCGCACACCAATAGTATAAGCCTGTTCATTTGATGGGGAATGCACCCCCTTCGCATTGATCGCCAATGCGTGGGCCAGGCCCTGCTTTTTTTATTTTCTGAGTTGTACAGCGGTGGCGGCAATGCATGAGATGCGTTCAGGCGACTAAACAACAATGTTGGTGCCCAGAGGACGACAGTGCATTACCTGGCGGCAGAACATGGCAAAAAGAACGCAATGACTTGGCAGAGGCGAAGCGGGTGAAGACTGCAGCCCCAAACAGGACTGATGGTCGAACTGTCATTAAAGAATTGAGCAGGCGCAGGAAACGGGTCTGTTTAAAAGAGATCGATCCCTATATCTGCAATATCTTGCAGATATGCTCCTTTAAAGACGTTGAAAAACTTGTCGCACCAGACATAGAGTATCAAAAGTCTTAAAGAAAATCATTTCCATAAGATCGGTGGGATCACATGCATAGAAATAGTTAGAGGGCTAAGAACGAAATGACATTTTCTACCCTTCAATATTATGCCTGTCGAACTTCTGCTCTCATCCTTCTGCTAAGTGGAATGTGGCTGTTGAATAAACAGTTCGCAGACTACGCGTTTGGAACACCACATTTCCAAAATCTTCAGGCCTCGAATGTTATACAAGCTGAGAACAAGCTGCGCGGGTCCGGTGACTGGAAAATTACAAAACCGGCATCGAACCATGAAATTGAAGGCTTCGCCTCAGTGACCAGCGCTAACCCTGGGGAAGCAATCAGCTTCTATCTGAACTCTAATTTATCAGATGCCGAAGATCTAAAAACCAAAATTGATATCTATCGAATGGGCTGGTATGAGGGCAAAGGAGGGCGGTTAATTACAAGCGACGCTGTCATCGTAGACAGACAGCCTTCGTGCCCCACGTCCACCGATGGCCGGTACACGATCGAATGCCGGTGGTCACCAACCCACACGATCACAATTCCCCTAGAATGGCTTAGCGGTGTCTACCTCGCCAAGCTGACACTGGCTGCTCCGTTTGGCATACACGGCAAGTCCCAGCGGTCCTATGAAAGTTACATCATCTTCGTTGTGAGGGACGATACTCGAGCTAGTCATTTTGTCTTTCAAGCCAGCGTTGCCACTTATCAAGCATATAACGCGTGGGGCGGTCGAGACACATATGGAGATCGGGGCTTGTCCCCTGATGGACGATGTTGGCCGTATCGCGACCTTCCTCCAGAACAGAGTGACGACTCGCCCGCCTGTGCCGTCTGCCGAGATTACACGGGTCAAGGATGCAAAACGCCACCAGATCCGCCTCCACCTAATCGGTCGTTGGCGGTATCCTTTAATCGTCCCTATGAACGAGGCTACGGAAGCGGGGACTTTTTTCTTTTTGAATATCCAATGCTCAAGTGGATCGAGCGAGTGGGCTACGACGTCACCTATATCTCAGACCTTGATACGGACCGAACCATTGATGTGCTGTTGGGACATAGGGGGGTTCTTAGCGTAGGCCACGACGAATACTGGTCATGGGAAAAACGAGATCATGTTGAGCGGGCACGCGACGCGGGCGTGTCGTTAGGCTTTTTCGGCGCCAATCCCATGTATTGGCAAGTCCGCTTTGAACCCTCGTTTAATGGAAATCGTCGAATCATGGTGGTCTACAAACACAACGCAAGCCCAGGTATATGTGTGCAGTGGATCCCCCGCATGCCTTCTGATCCCATGGCGGCTGTTGATCCATCCAGGGTAACCGCAAGATGGCGTGATGAACCGTTAAATAGACCGGAGCAGGAAGTCGTCGGACAAATGTATGGCGACTGGTTTGACCCTGAGAAGCCACCCTGGTCATTTAACCTCATCATTGGCCCCACAAGTGAGCCGCCACTTTCCGGCGATAGAGAGGAGCGCCCGTTAGCGCTGTTTCAAGGCACCGGCCTACGTCATAACGATCAACTCCCTGGCCTGGTAGGCGGTGAATTTGATTTTGTCCAGGATGGTTCTCCCGGTAATCCGGAAAACCGCTCCGTATGTGATCCTGCCCGGCCCGCTCGACCCTATCCGAAACCGCAGGGACTCATCAAGCTTGCCGATTCGGTCCTGATCCCAGGGTATCGATCCAGCAGGCCTTGTTTGAATTCTGAAAACGGGCAGCGACTCGACCTCGGATGCGAAGACCGTGTTCAACTACAGCATAGCAATGTCACCTATTATGTGGCTCCCAGCGGCGCACGCGTATTTTCAGCAGGTACCTTTCAATGGAGCTGGGGACTTGAAAATTCTGATTTTGATGCTGGCTCAGGATCGGCAGATCGCGTGGAACACCATCATGTGGCAGATCCCAGGATGCAACGATGGACAGCCAACATACTCAATAGCTTTCTTGGACCGACAATGATTGCAGATTTTACAGCCGGCCAACCCCGCTCAAGCTTCCAGGAATTCTGGTCTCCGGATTCGGGACTGAACAAATGGTTAGACCCTAGTGGTGGTACGCAAATTGTTGGAGATTTCATGGGTTGGGGACAAGACCAGATATTGTTTGTACGTCGAGAGGTATCCGGCGTGAAGGCTATGATCAGCTACTTTGAAAATGAACACCGAACATTTCGGACAACGTCGCTCTATTCAGAAAGTAATGGCCCCCTCCGACACTTTCTAGACAAAGATGATAGGCAATTGGTTGGAGACTTCAAAGGTCGGGGATACGATCAGGTGTTGTCTATTGATTCATCGACGATAGGGGCTCAACCACACTTACTTGATTTCTCATCCGGCATCCCGCATGAAGCTAGCCTTGATCACTCTGTACGCGACCCAAGCGGGTGGACGCTCCCTGATAAGACTCTGCTCGTTGGTGATTTCAAAAAAAGAGGATATGATCAAGTGGCATCAATTCATCCCGGAATTTCTGGAATACACGCCAATACGATTCAGGATTTCTCTTCAGACCAAACGTCGAATCATGTGTTTTCACTTGATTATATCAACGAACAGCTTCAGAGACGAACCGATCATGATGAGGTAATGTTAGCAGGAGACTTCCTGTGTCTCGGGTACGATCAAATTCTTTTTACAAATAAACGCGCATCTGGACCTCAGCTTATGATTGTTGATCTCGTCGATACTGTTCCAAGAATTGATTATGAGTCACATGGAGAAGACGGAGATGCTTTGGACGGATTTTTAGAAACGGATGATATTGTCTTAGCTGGAGATTTTGTAGGTTCCGGATGTACACAAGTACTGTTTATCAATAATCAACCTCATGGAAATCGTGTCCTGATCGCAAAATTCTCCGGCACTCCAACACCGTCATTGCATGTTATATACGCAGAACCCTGGGACGCTTCATATGTGTTGAACTGGTGGCAATATGCATCATCACATTTCGTCGGGGCTTTCTCCACGGCGAAGAGCGACCAAGTATTATTTCTGGATCATCGAAAGTTCTGACATTGTGCCGGAACTATAGCTTCCTTCATTCCCCCACCGCATGATGTAAAGGCCTTGATAGTCAGCTTCCTGACCAACCACAGTGTCGAGAGGGCGTACATTGGCAACTGCTGAAACCGCCCTTGCAAAAAACATCGCGCGGAAATCAAACGAAAGTCGACCAGCGAACCAACATCGAACGGGAACTGTTCCTGATCAGCCAGACAAGATCGCCTTTAAACCCCATTGCGGCATCGACCAAAAACCGATTGATGTTTGACCGGCTCAACAGCGGAATACTCTTCCCCTCGATGAAGCCAACTCAAGTAAGAATTGAAAGCCCGGTTGACGGGCCGAGGGTCGCTCAAACGGCATGTCACCTCGGTCAGACGTTTGTTGAAGACCCTGATCGAGAATCTGTTAAGGGGTGAAACTAATTCGAGGGATGAGCGAAAGGGTTATCGGTTTCACCGAAATACGCAAGTTATTTACCGCTCATGCCTGAGCGATTGGCTCCGCTTCATTCTTAGGAAGATCGCTGCACGCCTTGAATTGGCGTCCCCAACTGCAACTGCAAGCCTTTGGATACAGGAATCCCGCGGGACCATGAAGGTAGCTTAAAGTCGTGTTACCGATGGGCAATAGGTCTAGTGTAAGAACTAGGTTAAGTTGCCGCTATATCTGTTACAACGTGAGAAGGAACCGCAACGAGGGAAACCATATGCTCGATCCAGAATCGACGATCCGTGAGTTTGAGAGATTGTCTAAATCAGTACTAGAGATGCTTCAAGAAGGAGTCTTCTTAAATGGCAACCAAGAAAACACATTGGTGGATACGATTCACGATCTGCAAATGGGCTATGGCGAGTGGTTGCGGCATACGACTCAGAAGGAACAGTCCTTCCCTCCAGACCTGCCACGGTAACTACTATCAAACTTGCTTTTCCCCCATCACAATACACCGAACGGCCGATGGTTCGCGGTTTATGGAGTCCTAGGAAGATCGCACGCTTGTTCTCCAAGACGATCGACGATGGCGTGGCCTATAGGAATGGATGCGGTCGCGGCCGGCGAAGGCGCATTACACACATGTATGGAACGCGGCCCTCGTAGGAGAAGAAAGTCATCCATTAATCGTCCATCATCCATCAGCGCTTGCGCTCGCACGCCTGTATATCCCGCTACAAGGTCCTGTATAGAAATGTCGGGCACAAGCTTTTGGAGATGGCCCACAAAAAGCCTTTTGCTGATTGAACGAAGGAGTTCCTTTCCGCCTTCAACCCAATTGCATGCCGCAAACCTCCAAAATGCCCTCGATCCGAACAGTTCGGCCGAGTCATGTAGATCGAAGTTACGACAGTAGCCTTCCCGCTTGAACGTCAGCACGGCATTGGGCCCTACTCTCACCTCTCCGTTGAGCAGCCTATTAAAATGCGCACCCAAGAACGGATAACGGGGGTTCGGCAGGCCATAGATCAAGGTCTTAACCAAATGCCATTTGGCTGGAGTCAGATGATAATACTCTCCCTTGATTGGCACGATGCGCATGCCGGTGCGAACCCCCATGAGTTTGGCAATACGGTCGCAGTGCAAGCCGGCACAGTTGATCAGGAATCGGCTTTGGTATGAGATCGAAGCGCACTCAATCTGAAGACCGAACGGCAGCACCTGTATCTGCTTGACTTCCGCCCCGAGCTGCAGGTCGCCGTTGCCTTTCTGAATGAGCTCGGCAAATTTGTCAGCGACGTGACGGTAGTTCACGATCCCGGTACTGGGCACATGCAACCCGGCCACGCCCGCACAATGGGGCTCGAGTGTTCGTAGTTCCTCGGAACCGATCTTCTTTACTTCAACGCCGTTGCGCGTGGCGCGCCGGTACAGCTCTTCCAATTGAGGGAGCTCTTTTCGATCAGTAGCGACCACGACCTTCCCGCAGACATCATGCGCGATACCATACGCCCGGCAGAACTTCACCAGCGCCGCATTGCCATTCCGGCAATAGGCCGCTTTCAGACTCCCCGGCTCGTAATAGATGCCGGAGTGAATCTCTCCACTATTGCTCCCGGTCTGATGACGCCCCCATCGACTCTCTTTCTCCAAGAGCAGGATTTTGGCTCGCGGATGCCGTTGTGTAATGGCCCATCCGACGGAGAGACCAATGATGCCCCCACCAACTATTGCGACGTCGTATAGGGACATATCGTGTCCTTAAGTCCTTCTGTACGAATGCAGGCCGCTACGGACGGATGGTCAGGACAATCCGTCCAGCCATGGCTGCCGACATCCCGTCAGGTCGGCAATACTTTGATGATTCCCTCCTCGAGCCAATCGGCTTTCCCTGCCAGAATATCTTTCGCAATACGGTACACGGTCGTGTCATCGTCGCAACATGAGGTCGGCATGGTTAACAAGGGCGTAGGGTCAAATTCCTCTTTGAGCTGGGAGCAGAAATGCTCCAGCAGGCATTGGGAGAGGGGATTCGCCTGTATCGCCGGCTGAGATGCGTACCATACCGCGGCTTCAATGGCCAAGAGGTTCATACTGGCTTTGACAAACCGTTTCATCAGCATTTGCTTAGGCACCAGTCGTTGCCTATGACGTGCGGTGATCAGAAGAGTTTTTCGAGCCAATTCCCTGCTTTTCTCTGCCACAAAGCGCTCCCAGGCTTCATATGGGGCAGCCGTCCCGTTCTTCTCATACCCAAGTGCATTCACGGAGCGGGAGGCGACAGTGATGAAAAATGGGGTGGCGCGGAGCATCTCCGTGAGTTGGAAGTTCAGAAAACCCTGTCCCTGTTTAAAGTATTCTTCAAGACCTTCCCTCCCGATCCAGAGACCCAAAATGCCATTGGTCCCCTCCCAAATCACATTAATGAGCGAGTCCCGTATCATGCGTTCGATCGGCACCGGAATTTCGCCACGGAGACGCAATGAATCAGGCGTTTCAAAGGCACGTCCGCCGTACAAACGGAAGAGGTCCAGCAAGGATTCGAGTAGCCATTCCGTCGACAAAATCTTGATAGCCGCCGATTCAAGACGAACATCCTCCTGGGCATCGGCCCATAACCCACTGATCTTGACCAAAGCCTCAAGCGCAAGCACCCGTGACGCCATGCCGACAAGCTTTGCGCCGATGTCGGTGTGCTCGCCAATCGGGCGATCATACTGAACCCTCTTCTGCGCGCGAAGCCTGGCAAACCAGAGGCACTTTTTCAACACGCCTAGACACGCGGCAGGAAGCGTAAGCCGGCCAACCGTCAGACTTTCCAAAGCGCGCCGTAGGCCTGTACCTTCCTTGCCAAGGCGGTTTTCCACCGGCACAAACACATCGCGTAAATGCACTTCACCATTGTAGATGCCGCGAACGCCCATGAAGCGTAGCCGGGCAGCACTGCACCCTGCTGAATGTGTTTCCACCACAAACGCGCCAAACTGCCGTTCCTCCTTCGGACGATCGACGTCATCGGGAGTTTCGACAATCTGTGCAATGACGATCAGCAAGGAAGCCAGAAAGGCATTATTGGCGCGCGGCGCATTCGTGGTATACAGCTTGTCGGCTGAGACGCGATAGCCGACGAGTGTCCCATTTTCCCGGACAGGAATCGCACGAGCTTTAATATTCCAGATATCACATCCTGCATCCTTTTCCGTCAGCGCAAATCCCGATACCTCGCCGCTTGCAAGACGCGGCAAGAATCTCTGTTTTTGTATCGGGTCGCCTACGAGCTTGAGCGGCTCCGCCACGCCGATGGAATTATGTGCTGAAAGCAGGACCGTGCTCGACGCATCGTGTCCTCCTAACAGCGTGGCCACCGTGTGATATTCGCTCTGAGACAGGCCGAGACCGCCGTAGGCTTTGGGGATCTTGATCCCGAAGGCGCCAATCTGCCGCAGAGCCGCGAACACATCCTCGGTGATTTCTCCTTCTCGATCGATGCGCTCCGGGTCCACCTTCTCGACCAACAGCAGACGCAGTTTGTCTTCGAACTGCATCGCTTCCCGGCTCATGGCCGGCAGCGAGTAGGCACGAAAGAGATTGCGGCGCACGACGCCCACGAAGAGACCCGACATGAACCCTGAATAGCCCTTCGTATCTCGAGATGCCTCAGCGGCTGCCAGAGATCCTTTGAAGACTTCTGCCTTCACCATGCTCCCCTCCTCACGCGCGCATTTCAGAATGTCGATGACCAGCCAGCTCGGGCGGGGCACTCGCCAACGTGCCAGACGGAACCTGTGGCAATCTGGACAGTTGCTCGATTCTCGTTTTCATCCGCTCCTCTATCTTTGCCGCTGAAATGGAAATGCCATGGCGAGCAAATGCCGGGCCGATTCGCGCCAAATGCTTCTTGATCATTTGAACCACGGAGAGGTAGCCACAACGGAGTAGATGAATACGGTCTCGGAAGCTCAGAAAGCTGCGTTCAAAAATCAAGCTTTCGCAAGGGGTAATGACAAAGAACTTATCGGGGTGTTGTCGTTGGTGCAGATCGAGGGCCATGCCTAACCGAGCTTCCAGGTTGATCCGTGAGGCCGCGTCAGCGATCGACAAAAAGCCGCGGGGCCGACCGTTTTCCTGGTCACCGTTCGAACCCGGCATTCGCTCAGAGGCCAACCCACTCTGTGAACTGGGGTGAATAATCACCATCAGGTCAGCCGCCTTCTCGGTCGCCAAATCGAAGCAAGAGATCCGGCCGATACCGGCATCAATATACTCGCGGCCTCCAATGCGGACCGGGCAGAAGTAAAGAGGGGCCGCAGAGGAGGCCGTGATGGCCTTCGAAATCGGCACCTCGCGCCATTGCTCCTCCCCGAAGATGACGCTCTGTCCGCTGTCCAGATCAATAGCCGGAATGTAGAGTGGATGGCGCAGACCGCCAAAGGTGTTGCTTAGGCCTTTGGACGCGAAGGTTGCCTCCAAGTATCGGGCAAATGGGTCCAGGGTATAGAACCCGCCTGGAAGCGATTGCTGAGCCGTTTCTAACAATTCAATGAGACCCATGTCATGGCGATTTCTGAGATAGAGTTGAGCAAGCTGACTGAACTGTTGGACGGCCCTCGGAATGCTTTTGAAGCCCTCCCACATCGCGGGGACGAAAATGTCTCGGCGCTCGAAATAGTAGGGTCGCTCACTGGCGAGGTTGGCACGAAGAATCTCTTCCGGCGTTACTCCATTGGCGATCAGAGCCGCAGCGGCTGAACCGGCGCTCACACCCACGTAAAAGTCGAAATGATTGACGTTGAAGCCCTCAAAGGCATCATCGAGCGCCGCGAGGGCTCCGATCTCGAATAAATAGCCGCTAAACCCTCCACCCGACAGCGCCAGAGCGAGTTTGGATCGTGCACTCATCTGAGTACTCCTCTCGTCCAGAGTCCTACCGATCTCTGAACTGCGGCTGTCGTTTCTCTAAAAAAGCCCCTACCCCTTCGCGCTTGTCTTCCGAGTCGCACAGATCACCGAACAACTGCGCTTCCAGGACTAATCCCTCGCGGAGTCCTAGATCAAGGCTGCCACGAACGGACCGAAGGGCCGCACGCACGGCAAGCTGTCCTTTCGAAGCAATCCGGCGCGCTAAGCCTTGCACTTGTCTCTGAAGGTCATCTGCAGAAATGACCTGCGAAACGAGTCCCAGTGCCTTCGCTTCCGACGCGGAGATCACATCACCCGTGAGGATGAGCTCAAGGGCCTTGGATGAACCCAGGAGGCGGGTCAGGCGCTGCGTGCCCCCGAATCCGGGAATAATTCCCAGATTGATTTCCGGCTGACCCAAGCGCGCCCCTTCGGCGGCCAGGCGGATATGACAGCACAATGCGAGCTCCAATCCTCCACCCAGGCAGGTGCCATTGATGGCCGCGATGACGGGTTTGTCACAAGACTCAATCTTGTTCAACACAGCTTGACCGCGGAGCGCCATCTCGTTCCCTTCATGTGACGAGGCAATCGCGGCAATGACCTTGATGTCCGCCCCTGCAATGAAGACGCGGCCGGTGCCCGTCAACACGATCACCTTAACGCGGTCGTCCTTCGCCATCCCATCGAACAAAGCCTCAAGCTGTGTGAGGATGGGAGGCGTCAGCGCATTGACAGGGGGATGATTTAGGACCAGTGTCGCGACCCCATTGTCAACGGTGCAGGACAGATATTCGACGATTGTAGTCATAGACGTCCTCCGGCCCGCAGGCCTGACATGGTTCAATAGGTAAAGAACCCTCGCCCGGCAGTGCTCCCTGTAAATCCGGCCGCGACCATCCGGCGCAGCATCGGGGCCGGCCAAAACCGCTCACCCAATGTCCGGGCGTATAATTCGAGCTCCGCCAGCACCGTGTCGATGCCCAGCGCATCGGCATAATGCAACGGTCCTTCCTTCTCCTTCGGAAATCCGATCCCCGCGACCATCGCAAGATCGATGTCGCGTGCGGACGCGACGCCCTCTTGCAAGGCTAGGACTGCCTCATTCACCATGGCGAATAAGAGACGTGTAGGCTTCCACGGCGTGTTGCGGTGACCCGTCTCGTGCCGAACCTTTTCGATGAGCCGCTCGAGCATGCCCGTATCGGGTCCCTCATATTCATAGAACCCGTGTCCATTTTTGACGCCGAAGCGTTCCGCCTTCACCAATTCAGCCAGAAGCGCCGCAGGCGCCATTCGAGGCCCGTAGCTCTCAAAGAGAATCCGCGCCACGTCGTATGAAATATCGAGCCCGACAGTATCGAGCAGAGCAAACGGCCCGACTGGCATCCCGAAGGCGATCATGTCTTGCTCGATGTCTTTGCAGGAGGCGGCTGCCTCCTGCACACACAAGACAGCCTCATTCAAATAAGACATGAGGAGGCGGTTCACCAGGAATCCTGCACATTCCCTAACGACGATCGGGAGCTTTCGGATGCTTTCGGCGAAACTCACGACATCATTCACGGTCTCAGGATCGGTGGCGAGCCCAGGAATGATTTCGACAAGCGGCATTGCATACGCCGGGTTGAAGAAGTGGAGCCCGAGGACCTTGCCGGGTCGGCGCGTCGCCGCACTCAACGCAGAAATCGAGAGGGCGGAAGTGTTGCTCGCTAATATCGCTCCAGGCGCGCAGCCGGCGTCAAGGTCATGTAAGACCTGCCGTTTGAGAGCGAGATTTTCCGAGACAGCCTCAATGACGAGGTCCACGTCCTGCAGGGCCGTGAAGTCAGATCCCGTCGAGACCAATAACATTTTCTCCTCAGCCTGCTCCGGCGTCATCTTGCCTCGCTCGACCCGGGCGTGGTAAATCCTCCGCACGATTTCCATCCCACGCTGCGCTCTGTCCATGGTCACATCGGTCAGTACCACCGGCAGCCCGGCATAGCTGACGACTTGAGCGATTTGCGCACCCATGGTACCTGCCCCAACGACCCCGACTCTGTAGATGTACATGAGACCCTCTTTTCGTTCACGATCTCGTCACACAAGCTCGAGTATGAGCGCCGCTCCTTGTCCTCCTCCCACGCACATCGTCACCGCACCGAGAGTGGCATCACGTCGTCTCATCTCATGGAGCAGCGTGATGACCAATCGCGTGCCAGTCATGCCGACGGGATGACCCAACGCGATCGCCCCTCCGTTCACGTTGACCCTGTCGCGTGGCAATCCCAAAACGCGTTCTACCGCCAGGTACTGCGCGGCAAAGGCTTCGTTGAGCTCAATCAGTTCGAGGTCGTCCATCGTCGCATTGGCCCGTTTCAACGCCAAGGGAAGGGCTTCGGCGGGTCCAATCCCCATACGTGTCGGCTCAACGCCGATAAAGGCATAGCCTCGAATGCGTCCCATCGGCTTGAGGCCAAGTTCCCGAGCCCGCTCGCCGGACATCACAAGCGCGGCGGCCGCGCCATCGTTCAATGGGCAACTATTTCCAGCCGTCACGGTTCCGCCTTCCTTGAATAAGGGTGGATAGAGGGCAAGTTGCTGTTCCGACAATCCGACGTTCGGCCCCTCATCCTGCGTCAAGACCGTCGGCGCGACATCCCGGCCGGCCACCGATTTTGGAATGGTAAGCGGCATGGTCTCATCTTTGAACCGACCTTCCCGTAGCGCACGGAAGGCTCGACGATGGCTTTCGACCGCAAACTGATCCTGCTCTTGACGGCTAATCCCAAACTCTTCGGCTAAATTTTCAGCGGTTCTTCCCATCATCTGCCCACACACCGGGTCGGTGAGCCCTTCCCATAGACTATCGCTGAATTCCGAATGACGGAGCCGTTTTCCCCATCGCATATCTCGGTTGACATAGGGCGCCCGGCTCATGCTCTCTACGCCTCCTACAATTTGTACGTCGGCATCCTGGCTCTGAATATTCTGGCACGCATTCGCAAACGGTTGGAGGCCTGATGAGCAGTTGCGCTGGACCGAGTAGGCCGGAATTTGAACAGGAAGGCCGGCCAACAACGCGATCACGCGGGCAATGTTGGCGGCATCGGTAAACTGCCCGACGCAACCTACGATCACCTCGTCAATCAGCGCCGGATCCAACGCCGTTCTGGCCATGACTTCTCGCACGACCATCTCTCCCAACTTCTGAGCCGGAATATCTTTCAAGGCCCCGCCAAAGTTGCCGATTGGTGTACGCACGCCTGCGGTAATGACCACGTCTTTCATCGTGATTCTCCCACGGCCAGTTCTTTATCCGGCCTTACGGTTGGTGGTTCAATGGTCGCTTTGGCAGCCTCCTCATTTTGCAAGGCTCGTCGCAAGACCTTGCCAACCAAGGTTCTCGGCAGTTCTTGACGAAAGGCGATACTTGCTGGCGCCTTAAAGACGGCCAATGACTGCCTGCAATGAGCGATCAGTTCCAACGCCGTCACCGACTGACCGTCATGCAAGACGACGTACGCCTTCACCGCCTCACCGAACTGATAGTGTGGGACGCCGGCGACCACCGCATCCTTTATGGCAGGATGTCGGAATAACACTTCTTCCACTTCCCGAGGATACACATTCTCGCCGCGCGTCTTGATCATATCTTTCTTCCGATCGAGGAGAAAAAAGAATCCGTGGTCGTTCTGTTGAACAATGTCGCCGGTATGTAGCCAGCCGTTCCGAAGCACCTGGCGTGTTTCCTCTTCATTATTCCAATAGCCTTTCATGATCTGCGGGCCTCGAACGGTCAATTCGCCGACCTCGCCGACCGACAACAGACGGTCGCCTGTTTCAAGGTCGACCACGCGTGTCTCGGTATCGGGAAACGGCACCCCCATGGAGCCCGGCGGGTGCGCGCCATAGATGGGATTGCAATGAGTGACCGGCCCCGCCTCGGTCAGGCCGTATCCTTCCGAAATTCTCACACCGGTCAGACGTTCAAAGCCCTCCTGAACCTCGGCATGGAGTGGGCTGGCCCCACTGAGACAGACACGAAGCGACCGGAGGTTGTAGCGGTGTACATCGGGGCATTCGGTCACCTTCATGAACATCATGGGTATCGCCGACATAATGGTGACGCGATGCGTCTGTATTGCCCGTAACACCTCGGCCACCTGAAACCGAGGGAGCAGGACCAAGGTGGAGCCGGTGATCATGGCCAAGTGCTGGCACGTGCTCAAACCATAGACATGAAAAAATGGGATTACGCCGAGAAAGATCTCACGACCTTCTTGTAGGTCAGGCACCCAGGCACGGCACTGTGCCGTGTTGGCCACGACGTTGCGATGGGTCAACATGACCCCCTTAGGACTCCCCGTAGTACCCCCGGTATATTGCAACAGGGCTAGATCATCAGGACAGGTCAATGGCAATGAGTACGTTCGGCCAGAGTGAGCCGGAATGCACTTCAAGGCTTCTTTCAAGTCAACCAGCGAGGGACCTTCCTTAAGACTCATCCAGCGCCCGCTCAACCTGGCCTTGATGGGATAGAATAGTCGCTTTCCCCACGGGAGAAAGTCTCTGACGCTGGTGAAAATTACGTGGCGTAGGGCCGTCCGCTTTTGGATGGTCTGGATGCGGGGATAAAAGAGATCGAGGGCAAGGATTGTCTCTGCGCCCGAGTCACGCAGTTGCGTCTCCAGTTCCTGTTCGACATACAGGGGATTTGTTTGAACGACGATAGCCCCGGCCAAAAGCGCGCCGTAATACCCGATGATGGCTTGTGGAAGATTAGGCAACATGATCGCCACACGATCCCCTGGACGCACGCCGACCGTCTGCAGGTAGACCGCAAAACGTGTCGCGAGATCATAGAGTTCCAAGAAGGTGATGCGATGACCGTAAAAGAGAAGGGCTGTCGTGTTGGGAAATTTGGTGACCGACGCACGGAGCAAGTCAGGCAGGGTGCAGTCAGGATATATACAACCAACCGGGACACCTTGATCGTAGTGGCGAACCCAAGGGCGTTCCATGGTCTACCCCACAACACACGATTGGTCAAAATGGTTTAGCTGTCAGCAATGCCGCTGCGAACTCTATTGAGGAACATGCACCTCCTTTTTTGTTTGTATGCTCAACACGAGCATATACATCTAGGCATTCTACTTATCAATTATCCACAAGAAGTACGTCAGAAGTACGTCCTCCATACGTGTGCATGAGACAGCGAGTCGATCTTAAAACAGTAGAGGCAACATTGTTATCAGCAAGATCGTAACATTACTGTAAGACAGCTAGGTGTTATAACTTATTATTACCGAGGCATCCGGTCAACACCTTCGATTGAGACACCCAGTCGTCATCACGGGAGGGCTCATCCCGCCTTCTTTTGAAAGTAATCGCACAGGCTTCTTTACCTTAACACTCCCCGATTCTTCTCTCCAGCACAGTGCCTTCCGAAGCTGGTCACATGGCAAGGCTATGACTAATCCCCTTGCAACGGCCGTGCTAACAACCTTGAGACACTTGAAGACCCGCGCAGATCAAAAGGCACGCATGAGTGGAGGGACAATTGAGCGGGGAGAAGGCAAAAGGAAGACATCGCGCTGGAGGGCACCAAACCCGGCAGCAGATCCGAAGGCACTGGAATAAAATGGAAACTTTGGAGCGGGCGGGGGGATTTGAGCCCCTGACAACTAGCTTGGGAAGCTAGGACACTACCACTGAGCTATGCCCGCTCACTCAGACGGGACGGCTCGTATCAAGTCAGGCACGACGGAGAACAGCAGATCGTGTGGAATACATCACGTCATGTGTGAAATTCACAATGGGAAACTTTCGGCGACCGAGGCGAAAACAATATTGATAGCGCAGATCGCAAGACCTACCCCATTCTGTTCCGTCTGAGGATAAGAGACGAGAGTGGGGCAACTGAAGGGACATTCACTGAAAACCACGCTAGCTGGCATTGACGAATACAAAAATGGATGGGTTACGGCCATTGAACTGAGGCCGGGGGAAACAGCAGTGAGGCACTGTTAAAATCAATACCTGCTGTTTTAGACGAACGCATCATGGAAGCGGCGGTTGAGCAGGCCTTGGAGATGCTGCGTGCTGGCAATGAGCATCACCTGGATCGGCGGACAGCCGACCGCGCACGGTTGAAAAAAGACCTCAGCGCGCGACTCGCCGACGCGACTGCGCTCTTGAATCGAAACAAACCACAAGCTCGTCAGATGCTCAAGCAACTCATCGGCGAGAGAAACCGTTAATTGGTGAGGCCTCGTGGAGGGAAATCGTAGGGGATACCGGGTGGAGGAAGAAGGCAGCTATCTACGTTTATTGCCCGCCTTGGTTGCCCCCCTTATTTGGCGTCCCCAACGGGAACCGTCAAATCACGGAGCATCCCTTGCCGGCTAGCCTGGACCAGCAATGGAACGATGAACTCAAATTGCTTGAGGTGCGCGCGGCCACTCTGCTGTGATTGGGGGCCGCCACCCCCCCGCACAGGGCATATTGCAGCCCGGCCTGTTCGTAGTGCTTGAGGAGCTCAGGGTCAAATTCCGCCTTAGGGGCCTCCGCGACCTCGCACACCATGACTGCTCGTTTTCTCCGACGCCATTCCCGAAACACTGGACTCGTCCACGACGCGCCCGTCGAGTAATACCAGCGTAAATCCCATGGGAAAACCGTAATTGAAGACGTAGCGGAGGGTCGGATGCGCGTCATAACCCCACACAGCGGAGAGTTTCTGATAAGGGATGAAGGCCTGGACACTGTCAAGGAGTTCATGAAACTGCTTCGGGGTATGGCACCGATGCGCAGAGGCCTTCAGCACCTGGAGGGCTGTCGTGTGTCCAGAAGAAAGGGTGCGCGCGCTTCGAGCATCCTTTGACCCGGAGTCCGGTTGAACTCCTCGCTTGGTAGAGACTATGGTTGGGTATTGTGTCATAGTGAATCCTCTTCCGACACGCACGATGGCACATCTTGGCGCCTCGCACTCGAAACCAACACGCTTTGATCTTCCCCTGAAATGGTGGACACCGCGAAAAGAATGGGGCCTGCTCACCCAGGAGGGGGTCAACATGGGGCAGATGCGACGATCGTTTACACGGGAGTTCAAGAGCGAGGCAGTGAAACTGGTGATAGAGAGCGGGCGTCCGACCGCCCAGGTCGCTCGAGATCTCGGTATCACACCCTATCTGCTGCGGCGCTGGAAGCAGGAAGTCGCTGGCGATCCGGTCGAGTCTTTTCTGGGAGAAGGGACGGCGCAAGCCACATGAAGAGGAGCTGGCCCGACTGAAGCGGGAGCTGGTCCGTGTGACGCAGGAGCGAGAGTTTTCAAAAAGTGTGGCAGCGTACTTCGCCAAGCCGTCGTCATGAGGTATCAGGTCATTCGTGATCATAGCTCACCCATTCCACCTACACCATTCCTTGCACTGTCTGCCACCTTATACCCAAAGACAATCGCTTACTTCTTTGGAATACTGTGCGAATGCTATTTCAAGAAGGTCTGAAAGAGTGAGCGTTTCACCCAGCTGTCACCTGACGCCCCCATAAGTTAGTCAGAGAGCTTTGCACCTTTGGAGATGGTGACGATCCCGGATTCGGTGACAGCAAAACGAGCCCGGTCCGCTTCGGTATCGTAGCCGATTTCAGTTTTTGGCGGGATAATGACATCCTTATCAATGATGGCGCGTCGGATCCGTGCGCGCTCCCCAATCACCACATTTTCCATCACCACCGCCTCACGTACATCCGCATAATCCTTTACCAGCACGTTTGGTGATAATACGGAATTCTGGACGCGACCTCCCGAGATAATACATCCACCGCACACGATGGAGTCCAAAGCGACCCCCATGCGGCCGCCTTCTGTGCCCTGAGCAAAGACAAACTTCGCCGGCGGGAATTGGCCTTGGTACGTCCGGATTGGCCACGTCTCGTCGTAGAGATTGAACAGAGGATCCACCGCGACCAAGTCCATATTGGCTTCCCAGTATGCGTCGAGCGTTCCGATATCGCGCCAGTACTGCACACGTTTGCGATTGGCATCGTGAAATTTGAACGCATAGACCCGTTCATGGTGAATCATGCGCGGAATAATGCTTCGTCCAAAATCATGGGCAGAAGTTTCATCCTCAGCATCTTGCATCAAATGCTCGCGCAAGGCCTCGGTCCGAAACAGGTATATACCCATCGACACAAAAGCCTGGGACGGATCAGTTGGGAGAGGCATCGGATCTGCCGGCTTTTCGTCCCACCGCAGAATGCGAGACGATTGGTCGATCCCGATTACTCCGAAGCGTGTGGCCTCGTTGATGGGGGTTTCGAGGGCACCGACCACTGCATCGGCTCGTAAGGCGATGAGATAGTCAAACATCTCAGCATAGTCCATCTTGTAGATATGATCACCGGCCAACACGAGCAGATATTCAGAAGGGTCGTTTTCCAGTAAGAAGAGGTTTTGATAGACGGCGTCCGCTGTGCCGCGATACCATTCTTCCCCTGTTCGCTGTTGCGCTGGGATCGATGCAATATATTCCCCCAATTCGCCGTTCAAGACATGCCAGCCTTGCCGAATGTGCCGATCCAACGAATATGACTTGTATTGAATGAGCACGGCAATCTTGCGCAGGCCGGAGTTCAGGCAGTTACTTAACGTGAAATCGATAATGCGATATTTTCCTCCGAAGGGAACCGCAGGCTTGGCGCGATGTTGTGTAAGTGGATAGAGACGTTCGCCTTTGCCCCCTGCCAGCACCATCGTCATAAGGCTTTCCATTCTATTCCTCCGATCATTAATAGGCCGGATCAGACGGGTTAAAACAGGTCATGGCCTGTCTAAAAATCAGGGAACCAACGTGAGGTGACACGATCTAGTTTGCTTTCAGACGCCGCCTCATAGTGCCCTCATGTATAAAATAGACGAACCGGCGCTGAATCCAAGAAGGGTTCTGATACATACCGTGTCGGACTACTGTGGCATCCAAGAGAGCCGGGAATTCTAATTGATGACCGGGCCGCCCTCTGGATGTGTTTTCGCGACGCCACGAACCCGCCTCCAGCGTATCCAACCACAGACTAATAATTTGACTTCGGTTAAAGTCACATCCATTAATTATCTTACTTAGATGTAGGCTAGAAACGTACGCGTGCATAGGTAAACCTGAACAGATCTAAGGGAGACTCTAAGGCGATCTATTAGAAGCAAATATTGCAGTTTTGGAAGAGGAATGATCCTGTGGATCATGGTTCTGGTAACAGAGTGGTAGCAACAAAATGCGTAAGTATCTAAGAGACAGTAATTGTCCCCCCCTCCTTGTTAGGGTATTTAAAAATCTGATGAAGCGAATATGTGCCGCTACCCTTGTCGTTTATCACCATACTCGTTGTTACAGCAATAACTCTTGATGCGACTCCAAATCAAAGGAAAGTTTTCGATACTAATGCCATCGATAAAGAGATCGGTGTGGAAGGCGAGACCAAGGGCGACGTGTATCGAAGCGTCCTTGCTCCGTACTGATTTAACCGTGGCGGTGGAAGGGGTGAAGGTCAGTCCTGGCTTGGCTCTGGGCACTCGGATTGCCTTTAAGGGTAAAGGCGAAAAGCATCAAGGCTCGCTCGCGTCCTTACGGTGACCGTGGGGAGCTAGAATAACGAGGGTGCCGGCATGAACACCTTTCTATCACCAATACCCGATACGGACGAGTGTACTGCTTATTCTTGATCGTGCATGCCGGAGAGAATTCGGCCATGTTCGATGCTCCCGGGGGGAAGATATGTCCGAGGAGGACCGGTAATACCCTCGAGATGGGGTAAGTTCACTTGTCAGGAATTCTTGGAGATAGTCCACTTCTCCGGCTTCGGCGATTGCCGTTGCAATCGTGCCGCGGTAGGCACCGTTCTCATCACTGCTGAGAGCACGTCCGCCCTTATAGACGGGTCAACCCGCCGACACTAGCTTCGTGCCAATCCCTTTGATATCTTCACGGTCATGAATCTGCCTCTTTTTCTTGATCCCCCGGCCCCTGAGAGAACGCCACCGTCATCCGGCCCTCGTCATGGCAGGGCGTTAGCCGCATCGGGTGAGCACACACAGCGTCGTGGAAAGCACCAATGTTCCCACACCGAATCCCCCACTGGCATTGAGGAGGACCTCAAGCAGCTCGGTAGCAAGGCAAAGCCCTAGCGATCCAAAGCCGTACAGGCAAGTTGGCGATGACATTTTGACTCGAGGAAGCGTGTAGATTCGGGGGATGAATATTTCAAGGACCCATTCGTGTTGTTCGATGTGCTAAGCACGCGTAGGATTGCGTCCAGACGAATTCCTCGAGGAGCCTCAGGAAAGGAGGGGCTATGAACGAAGACGCCAGCAACCTCAACCGTCGACGGTTTTTACAGCACACTGCTTCTGTCACGGCCTTAGGTGCCGCTGCCCTTGTCTTTCCAACGGCACATGCTGAAGAGGTGAAGGTACCCGATGATCCCATGCGGGTTCCGGGGGCCTTACCAAGCCCCTATGGAGTACGGTCACCCTTTGAGCAGCAGACCCGAGTGGGGGGAGCCGGGCCAGGAGCGCCTCATGGTTGGGGAGCCAATACCCCGAACAATTACAACTCGCTCACCCCTTTGCAGGATCTACACGGCATCGTCACGCCATCCTCGCTGCACTTCGAGCGGCACCACAATGGCGTTCCCGCCATCGACCCGGCTCGCCATCGCCTCCTGATTCATGGGCTGGTCGAGCGGCCCTTAATCTTCACGCTTGAGGACTTGAAACGGTTCCCCTCCGTGTCACGGTTGGCCTTCATGGAGTGTTCGGGGAATACCTGGGACGGCTGGCGCGAGGCGCAAGATGTGACGGTCCAGGACATCTACGGCCTGACGAGCACCAGCGAGTGGACGGGCGTCAAACTGTCGACGCTCCTCGAGGCTGTGGCTGTTCGTCGGGAAGCTACCTGGATGTTGGCGGAGGGCAGTGATGCAGCCGGATTGGACCGCAGTGTTCCGCTCGCCGACGAAGTCTTACACGAGGCGATGATCTGCTATGGCCAAAATGGCGAGGCGTTACGGCCCGAGCAGGGCTATCCACTGCGGCTTCTGTTGCCGGGCTTCGAAGGCAACATCAATGTGAAATGGCTGCGTCGACTCAAACTGGGATCAGCGCCCTTTATGACGCGCTGGGAGACCGCCAAATACACCGATCTGTTACCCGACGGGAAGGCCTATCAGTTTAGTCTGGTGATGGAGGCCAAGTCGGTCATTACCTCTCCCTCCGGCCAACAGCAGATTCACCCCGGCTTTCAGGAGATCCGCGGCCTAGCATGGAGCGGTCGCGGGCAAGTAACAAAGGTCGAGGTGAGCGTGGACGGAGGACGCACGTGGCAAAGCGCGCAGCTTCAGGAGCCCGTGCTTCCGAAATGTCACACGAGGTTTGTGTTTCCGTGGCGATGGGATGGACACGACACTATCTTGCAAAGTCGGTGCATCGATGAGACCGGCTACATCCAACCAACACGTCAGGAGCTGGTGAAGGTCCGTGGAAATCATTCCGTCTATCACTATAACGCGATTCAAAGCTGGAGGGTCGAACGCGATGGACGGGTACGCAACATCTATGCATAAGAGAATGATCGTCATCATGAGCGCGCTTGTGATCGCTTTAAGCGGTGGGGCCTGGACTTCCTTCTCTGAAGAGAGCGAAAGCTATGGACTGGGTCGGCTCGCCACTGAGGACGACATCCGCGTCTGGAACATGGATGTGTCGCCGACCGGTGAAGGACTGCCGCCCGGCCGGGGGACGGTAAAACAAGGCGCACGAATTTACGCAGAGAAATGCGCCGCCTGTCATGGGCCCACCGGGATCGAAGGGCCAAAGGACAAACTGATGGGCGGCCGGAATACGCTGGCGAGCTCCAAGCCCATCAGAACGGTCGGCAGCTATTGGCCGTATGCGACGACTTTATACGACTATATCCACCGAGCGATGCCGTTCAACGCGCCGCAGTCTCTGACCACGGACGAGACCTATTCGGTCATCGCGTGGCTTCTATTCCAGAATGAAGTCATCGCAGAGGACACGGTGCTCGATGCAGAGACGCTGCCGACGGTCGAGATGCCGAACCGACACGGCTTCATTCCCGACGCACGACCCGATATTCGGTAGGGCATTGACGCGCGGGGCACGCGTCATACCGCCATGACCACAAGGAGTCGTTTCCCACCAGCTAAAAGGGTTAAGGCTGATGCCTCGGGAACAATTAAGTACGCCAAATTATCTAGGACAAATAATCTACCGTGCCAAGTGATGATGGCTGAATCAATCGGCTGCCCTGCATAGGTAAATAGCTCTTTACTGAAACCAACTAGACTCGTTGTTCACTGGAAATGTCCGAGCGAAAAGCATTTTGAAGAGCCCTACGGCGAAGCCTGGCGAGAGAGATCCAATAATGTCTCGGGCGACACCAAACTGAAGAACTGGAGAGGGAGCTGCAAAAGAAAGTGTGAGAATGCCTGCAGCATTCCAAGGACGGGTTTTGAACATAAGTGAGCACCCCTGGGCCGATTCCCCCTCGACCACCATCAGTGTCCCGAGCATCGTCCGAAGGCTGTCCGTTCACGTGAATCCAAATGTCACGCCAGAAAAGCTGAGGCCATTGACAGGCTGAACGGGAAGCTCGTCGAACCGGAGCGTAATGACTAGTGCCGGCTTAGCAAACATACAACTAAGAGTGCAACAGAAGGACTCGTTTCATGGTTCTCTAGTTCGTACCCTTCTTGTCTAAGGGGCAAACACCGCGAGGCCATATGTACTGCTACTCCGATCCGCCTGAAACCATAAGCCGATGAAGTCATGTGTCAATAGGCTGGTAAACAGGCTCGCTTTTGAAGCCTCGTGAAGTAGAAAGTCCATCTGTACCGTTTATTGAAAGAGGTGCGTGGCGTCCTGCGACCGCAACCACGGGCCGGGCTAGATTTGACGGTGATCCGAAACCCGGTCAAAGCGGAAATGCCCGCGGTCGACCACAGGTACCGACAGAAATTACAGACCTTTCCCGCGTTCATGGCGCAGAAGGCAACTCAATTCACTAGAACCTCGAGGCCGTCAGCGTCACGTCCGTGCTTGCCCACGCACGGCGGAAGCGCGCTTCCGCTGCGGCCGCTTCGGTGTTCTTCCCTTGCGCCCGGAGCGCCTGTGCGAGCCCAAACAGGGACCAGCCGTTCTCGGGGAAGCGCCGGAGGTCCTCGTGATAGACCTTCTCGGCCTCGGCATTTTGTTCCGCCTTCAACAGCGCGGCGCCGAGCGAGTGCCGCATCGGGTAGTACCACTTGGGCGGTTCGAAGTAGAGTCCCGCGTCCTCGATCTTGACCGCCTCCCGGAAGTGGTTGGTGCCCGCGTCGAGGTCGCCGCGGCGGGTAGCGATCTCGCCGGACAGCGCGTGCACGGCGATCGAGAGCGCCGTCTTGCCATCGGCCCCTTCGGGCGTCGCGGCGTTTATCGCCGTCACCGTGTCGAGCGCGGCTTGCGCCTCCGCCCACTGTCCCTTGGCGGCGTGCGCCACGCCGCGGGTGTAGTGCGCCATGGCGTACGAGAAGCGGATGTCCGCCGGCGGAAGCGGTTCGGCCAGCACGTCGTCCCATTTTCCGAACGTCGTGAGCGTGAGCGCGTGGTACGGCAGCATCTCCTGCAGCATCCCGACCTGGCGCGCGGCGTCGAGGTTCACCTTGGAGGTGAGTGTATTGGACGCCTCAATCGCCTGCGCACTGCGGCCCGCCATGGTGGAGGCGAAGGCGAGGAAGTGGATGTTGTGCGGGTAGTACGCAAGCGGATAGACGCCCATCGGGTGCTGCCCTTCGATGAACACCTCGTCGGTATGGATGGCATGTTGGTTGGCCTGCACGGCGTCGTTCCACCGTCCGACTCGGATGTAGATGTGTGCGGGCATGTGGACCATATGCCCTTCGCCCGGCATGAGATCAGCGAGCCGCTCCGCGCATGGAACCGCGGCCTGCGGGTTCACCGCTTCGACCGCGTGGATGTAGTAATGGCATGCGCCGGGGTGGTTCGGGTTGCGCGAGATGACCTTCTGGAGCTGGCGTACGATTTCATTGGTGCCGGGGTAGGGAGTACCGTCGGGTTGCCAGTAGTTCCACGGGCGCAGGTCCATCAGCGATTCGGCATACAGGGTCGCGGCGTCGAGGTCGTCGGCATAGGTGTTGGCGACCCGCTCCATCGCGCGCGAGTACAACGTGTCCAACCGGGCACGATCGGTCGGCGGGACTGCCTCATAGCGCTGCGCGACCGCCTCGATGTACGCGCGCTCAGGCGCCGTGGCGTGGGACTTGAGCGCCATCGCTTTTTGCACCGCCGCGTACGCAGCGACTCCGCTCGCCGAGTCCATTGGAGCGTTGACGTGCGGGCCGTAGGCGAGTGCGATGCCCCAATAGCACATGGCGCAGGTGGAATCCAGTTCTGCGGCGCGCGTGAACGAGCGGATCGCTTCCGCGTGATTGAATCCGTAGAGGAGTCGCAAGCCCTGGTCGAAGTACTGCTGTGTGGCCGGGACTCGAGTGGAGATACGTTTGTGGTGGGAGCCGAGGTTCGTGTAGAGGGGGACCGTCTCAGAAAGGCTCCTCGGCGGCGCGGGCGCCTTAGTGAGAAGGATTTTATCCGGCGTGGAGTCCTTGTATGTCTGGCCGATGGTTCCCTTGAACTTCGGTTCGGGACTCGGCAGGACTTCTTGCGCAGACACCGAAGTAGCCGCCATCGCTGCATATACCCCCATCAGCATGACAGTGAAGATGATAAGCCTTGCGTCTCCTCTCATACTCTTTCTCCTTACCTTTGAGATGTCGATCGTGATGTGACGAGCCCGTCGCTCCTGCCCTTTAGATGCACATAGGCTGCTGGACTATATGAAGCCAGAAGCGCGATGGCACAACTGTCAAAACTGACAGCTCAGATGAAACGTCTTGTTTTCTGTGAAGCGGGGATGTCGCTTGTCCGTCCACTCGGCTCTGGAGCAGCCGAGTAAGCTCAAAAAAACATTTACTTCTGAACCGCTGCGATGATTCGAGCGAGTTGGTTGAATGACTTAGATTCTGATGACGCCTGGCGATCTATGAGGAAGAATATGAGGTCGGGTGGGACTGACAGGAATCCATCGCTAGGGAGGTAAGCAACGGCTATACAGAAACCTCCAAAAATGAGGTCTCCAAAAGCCCATGTTTGTCATCCGAACTTCCTCCTTCAGCGGCTATTCAAAAAAACAGTTAGTTTTTGAATAGCCCACGGGTAACATGTGCGTATGCTCAGCATCAGAAGCACGAACGGGTCAGATTTCCATACCATTTTTCACCAATGCCGTAGCGATCTCAGAGGTGGGATTTTGCACGGGGGTGCGGTATCGGCCATCCGGAATCACGTTACTGACCAAGCGACATCAACGGTCCTAAATCAAAAATAACTAACGTTTGGTGATTTTCGGACCGATGTAAACCACATAAAGAGGCTCACTAGCACTGACTGGCCAGGAGAAATGGATGACATTGTCTTGCCATGCCACGAGCAAAACAGAAACTCGCCGTTCATTGTCGGGTGACTGAAGGTGAGCTCTGCCTTAAAGTTGTTCTTCTCTGTATCGGACGAGTCCGAAAACCTAGCGTTATTACCAGTGAAATGTTCCTGGAAAAGGCGATGTCCTTCCGGTGTGCGCTGGCTCTGCTCATCAAAACAGACCTTAAAGCGGTCCAACGTATCCAGTAAAGTAAGAGCTTGACGTGAAGCGCCAACCGCGAAGAGATGTCCACGAAGGAGTTCAAAGCTGTCAGGAGAAAATTCTAGACCTTGGCACCTCGTTCTCGCGACCCTGGCCACAAGTCGATGGATTTTCGATCGGCTTTAAGGCAGAAGAGGCCCGCCATGACACTCTTGTGCAAACTCGATCGGTTAGCCGCAGAGGAACAAGTCAGCTCGCTCGATGAAGCCCGACTCAAGCGAGAATTGAAGGCCCGGTTAGCTGATATCCTGGACTGCTCGAGCGCATGTCGGGTCGGCCCGGCGGCTGTTGAAGACGCTGGTCGATAATCCATTGCGCTGTGAGGCTATTCGAGAAGGTGATCGAAAGAGCTATCGGATTACCGGAACAGGAAGCTATTTACCGCTGCTACCGGAGCAATTGGCCATGCTTCAATCTGTGCAAGGTCGCTGCTCCGTTGAAGTTGGCGTCCCCAACCTGGAACTGTAAGCCATTGGATCACGGAATATCGCGGGATTATGAAGGCTGCTTAGCAGAACCCCTTTGATCGAGAAGCTAAGTATGGTGCGCTCAGGGAAACATCCAAACACGCCTTACGTTCTACAAGCCGCCACGCTTTTCGCCCGTAAGATGCTGCGTAGAGTCGCTTCCCATTCTTGAGGGTTATGTAAGAGGTATATACCACTTCATATCCTTCAGGAATTTCTTGCTCATCTTCCATTCATCCTTCAACCCCTTTCCGATGGTGCTCCACCGTCCCTCTGGAGTCACGCATCGTTGGCTCGGATTAGGATGTTTGAATGGAGTTCCCTGAGCGCACACTTATAGTGATCCAAATAAATTGAGCTTTTCTATTGGACTTCCGGCCTAGGAAGCAAGTGGTAGCTCATGGCAATGACGTTCTTATTCATAGACTCCAGGCCAAAGTGGACAAGTTGCAGGATGAATTAACAACTACAAAAGTTAGCCTGGCAGTTGCTAATGCACGTATTGGAACGAAAGAAAAGCGAGACCGGTGGGAGGGCCGGCTGGTGTCAGCACAGAAACGGATGAAGCCTATCAGATGGTGAAGGCGGGGGTTCTCAACGGAGTCTCGCAAGGGTTTCTCATTGCCGAATCTGACACGAAGCCTATGCTGCCGAAACAGACGGGGCTCACCACTCAACAGGCAGAGTTGCTCGAGGTCTCACTCGTGGTTCCTCCGAGTTGTGCCCCGTGCCTCGTCACGGAAAGGAGTCATCGTAGGAATCCAGCGCGCCGATGAATTGCAATTGCCAAACGAGATCGCCCAACTCGACATGCTGATTAAAAACGCCGTCTTCGAACATTTACCTGAACGGCTCACGGGCTTAGTGAATCATGAAATTAAGACTGCACTGTTAGCTGCCACAGGTCGTATCCATTAACGGCACCAAACACCAACAAAGGAGGAAGCACTATGTACACGATGACGGACGAAGATCGAAAGGCGAAAGATTCCAGACTTGTCATTCAGAAGCGGCAGGCCGCACTGGAAGAGACGAATGCAAAGATGCGCTGCAGACAGCCTCTGGAAGCGCGCGCGTTCCACAGCGAGAAGTCGCCGCAGCGGAGATTCTGCTATGTCACCTCGAGAATGCCAACCACTGGGCGCCGACAAATTGTGCGCAACAGGTGCGCCTTCGCCACTCACCTGGCCGTTGAACTTACGGAGGCAGTCATGAATCTGTGGAAAGGAAAGAAAGGGAGCGTGGCTGAATCGGGCTCAGCATTCATCAGGCCATTGACGAAATGCCGGCCGTCGTAGAAGCGCTTGCGAGCCTCCGTGAATTGCGCACGAAGCAAGCCATGCTGGACAGAGGAATGGCAGCAAGTCGCGAGCACACTGAGCACGACACATCACGCCAGCCTTTCGCGTCAGTTACCAATGCCTGCCGAGGTGCGGGCAGCGCAACGCAAACAACCCCTCTTGCGGGAACAGTTGCTGGATTTGGCCGATGAATTGTTCGCTGCGGAACGGGCCTATCAGCAGGCCGTTGAAGAGGCTCCCAAGCATTTGAGGCAGGGACGTAACGAGCGGCTCCTGGAACTGAATCGAGCCATGAAAGAAATCCTGGATCAAGCCGTCGTGTTGGCGCACGAGGCGAAGGTCTGGGAAGACGAGAGCGTGCGACTCGGGTTGAAGTCGGAGCCATGGCCACTTTGGCATATGGCACCCGACCTCATTCCCTCCATCGAGGGAGGGACTACGCCCTATGCGGAACGGATCAAGCTGTTGAAAGATCGAGGGCTTTAGTAATTGGGGGGAGTCGACGCCGCGAACGGGCGCGCGGCCAGTGACAAAGCTTCGCTAGGCCCCCCTCGCGGTCAACTGCGTCTCCTCCTTATCAAGGCAACCCCATTTAGATTGGTGGTGCGTGAACAGTACGTTCGTGCATATTTAATGAAGTCTTTCCTTGAAATGATCAGGCCTACAAGTCCGGAGGCTAGCAAGAATAGAGACGCTGGCTCGGGAACTTCAGACGGAGGATCAACGAAAGCATGACTGTGGCCGTTCGCGTCGGTAAACCCTCCGATAAATAGCCCTAGATTATTGATTCCTGTGATATTGGTAGATTGTGAACCGGGAACGTCCACTGTAATGAAGTGACCAGCGATGTCTAGAAATCCATGGGACCGATTATTTATGTCCAGGAAGGAGCCAACGATCACACCCCAATCATTGATATCCATTGCAATCGTCTGGTGGGCTCCAGGAACGCTAAGTAAAGTGACGTTCCCAGCGTGATCCAAAAAAGAATGGTAACCACTCAAATCCCGGTATTGACCTACAATGTCTCCACGCGCATTAAAGCCGGACACCGACGTCTCAAAGGCGCCCAGAACCGAAATCGTAGTCCGGTTCCCTTTCACATCTTGAACAAATCCATTCAGATTGCCTCTGTTGACTTGGAAGTAATTCCCAAGGATTGTACCGTTGTCGTTAATACTGACCGGATTGGGCACCGGACAGCAACCACCACTGAACAGAGAAAACTGTCCCTTCTTTTCAACAAAACCATACGCGAATTCTCCTGCGTCAGCGCGCGTATCAAACGTACCAACTATTGTGCCAGCATTGTTGATACCCATTGCCTCAGTACCAACAGTTCGAAAGTTTCCCTCGCCTGCCAGATTAGGAGCGTCGATCGTGGCGATGTGTCCATCAGTATTGATGAAGCCGTGCGGCCCATTTGCGCCTATGAATGTTCCGACGATCTGCCCCCGGTCATTGATGCCACGGACCCAGGTTAACTGTGCGTTAGTACATCAATGGTAATGAAGTGAAAATCCTCCGCCACTGCTTCTGATCCCATACTCAGGAGAATGAGAGCCGCCGCGCACATGAATCGACTTAAATGGTGGAGAGTCATGCAAACCTCCGTACCGACGTGTAATGGAGATGGCATCTGCCGTCCTCCTAAATAAGAGTTCGATTACGCATCTCGCGTGCCGTCCAGAAAGGCACTGATAATCTTCAGCGGAACACTGGGGCAGGGTATGTGTCAGACAAGCGGACCTTACTGTTTTACAACTAGACAATTTGGTGTTTGCAAATATACATGCATTTCAAAAGTACGTGCTTGGATATAGGTTTTAAAAGATTCATCGCTTACGCGATACGTATTTGTATCTGACAAGCAGACGGTCAAGTTCAATCAAGTGCTCGTATGTACCTGAACACCACACCGTGTACAGATGTATTCACCAATGAGGTACCCCTTCTCGCTTCGGGCTAATTGGAGCGAGATGTGGTCACACGGTGGATTGTCCAATTTCTCCCAGGCCTGCCGAAGCTCCCTGATTTCTTTTGGCGTCATGACTGCCTCACTCAGACAAATGTTTTGGGGCTATAGGTACCACATCCTGAAACCCAGAGTATCGCACTGTCAACTATGGCTAGCTGCGGACGTCTTTCTACGTGATTTTCTGTTTACTATAATATTACCGAAGGTAATAATGTCTCCCAGGAGGATTGGTGCGGTGCTTGCGAAATGCGATCGCGAAAGGGGATGACGCAGGTTGACCTCGCGAAGAAAGCGAAAATTAGCCAGGCATATATTGCCAGGATGGAGAGCGGCGACAAGAAGAATCCCTCACTTGCCATTGTTCAGCGTCTCGCCAAAGCGCTCGGCGTATCGATCCCGGAGTTGCTGCAGTAAACAGTCAACCTAGGAGACAGCCTTGACGAGGAGGGAATCACTCATACTTGGTGTCGCTAGTTACATGGGCGCGGAGTTCATTGGCAAGCCAATCAAGGCACTGCGAGAAACAGTATCTGCCATATCTGGTTGTCTTATCTATTCTGGCAACGCCAGCTCTCTTAATGATAAGAAGCCGAGGAGGCTCGATGGCGCTGTCGTGAATTTGCAAGCGCCTTCGTAGCCCAGACAAATTCCATATTGAGCACTGCACTATTTACCTAATAATATATAACTATCTGGCTGTTATCGAGCTGGATATTACGGGTATTCAATGAGCGTACTTTGACGTAATGGCACGGCTTCGTCCTTGGCGTTCGATAGTATCTATTTCATGCAATCTACTTAGCTCTCCAGGACCTACATCGACGGCCTCAGTCAGTTTTATGTTGCCCTCAGAGAATCTCACTATAGATTCGCCGGACCTTAATCGGCTGACCCTCGCTGACTTTACGCCTGTCAGAATGGACTAGAAATGGCCATGCAAGCGACGGATCGAACGTTGATTGAATTTTTTAGGGAGAATCTGTTGCATCCTGAGGTTATCGCCGCGGCGACGAAGAATGCCTTGCGTCAACTCATACCATCTCAGGAATCCCTATCTGGACAGAAGCGGGAATTGACCATCCGCGTGGCTCCTCTGGATGAGGAACTGTCGCACTTGACTACTGCAGTGGTGAACGGCGGGAATGTGCCCACGCTTGTGACTGCAATTAAGGAACGAGAACGGCAGAAAAACGAGGCTCACGCGGCAATGACGCGCCTGGATAGTATGGGCCAGGTGACGCAACTGGATGCTAGACGATTGGAGGAAGAGCTTCGCGATCGGGTCACTGAATGGCAAGGTATTCTCTCGCGCCACGTGACACAGGCTCGCCAGATCCTGAAAAAATTACTGGCAGGTCGGATTCGATTCGATCCGAATCAAGATGGCGAACAGAGGATTTACAAATTCAGCGGAAAGGCGACAATAGTGAAGGTTCTTGCGGGTACGGTCTGTTCAAATGCCTTGGCGTCCCCACCGGGAGGGGACCAAATCAGGAACCTTAACGACCAGTTACGCGACACCGTAGCACAGTTGGTGACGAAACCGTAGCACACTCTGAGTTAAGACCGTAGCAGTTAAATCTGGCGATCAATTCGAGTTGTACGGTCGGAAAATCTCACGTTCAGCACCGCAATCTTCGTCAGACCAATTTCCCACACTCCGTACAGTAGTGGTTTCCCGTGCATGTGCGGCGGCTACCTTCATCGTATCGTTCGGGCCTCTGATCATGGTGCTCACATGGTAAGTTGCCCTTCTTCTTCCACTGCTCTCGTAGCTGCTCAGCTTTCAGAATTGACATAATCATTATCCCCCGGGTGATGTATAAGAAGCGCCAGATGAAAGATTACCACTTGTGTATAAAACCGACAGATTAAAAAACTACGAACTACACCTACGCTCTCATTCTGCCGATACAGTAATTGAGGAGCATTCATGAAACCTCATCCCACCACCGCCATTCTCATCACCTGCCCGACGTGCGGCCTCGTTCGGATGGCTGATGATTACGCTTCAGCGCAGGCACGAGGGAAGGCACACATAAGTCTTTCAGGGCATCCGAAGGTTGAGTACAGCCAAATCATAGCGCCAGACAGGATCAAGGGCGCACAGGTCGAAGCGATGGCTTCAATGGAAAGCATGGCGGTCCAGGCAGGCGTCAAAGACATTTCAGTTGAAGCGGGTATGGAACCAGATATTACGCAACGAAGGTGACTTCACGTTTTAATTTGTTGTAAAAATCCGTCAGGGCAAAGCGTGGGTAGCATCGTGGCAATTCCCCCATGGGCCACCCACAGGATTTGCACAATGAATAGTCTCAGCATACCAAGTCTTTATACCTAGTCATCCACAGTGATAGTGGAATCGAGGCCAGCCGCAGCACCGCTGATTTCATTGAATACTCGTGAGACACCTCAGTACCGCCGCAACACGACCCGCAACAAAGCAAGAACACACCTAAGTATTCCCTGAGGTATACACCATCCCATCGGATGCTGTATCCGAGGGAGGACTGACCTAGACCGAGGGGTTCAAAAATCCCCTAGGAAACGCTTGCACCTAAATCCTTGTTTCGGTTCAGTGCGTGCTAGTTACTTTCATGGGTTCAATATACACTTGATTTCGGAACCCGGCACTGCTATGCTTTCCATCACAATAACGGAGGGCAGCATCATGAAGGCAGCTAAGAGAGTCGCCATCTATGCACGGGTCAGCACTGATGGTCAGACAGTAGAGAACCAAGTGCGAGAGTTGCGAGCAGTAGCGAAGAAGGAAGGGTGGACGATTGTCCAAGAGTTCACCGATAAGAGCATCAGCGGCGCGAAGGGCATCGAAGAACGACCAGGCTTCAAGGCGCTCCATCAAGGGATTACACGGCGAGAGTTTGAAGTGGTTATGGCGTGGTCCGTGGATCGCCTAGGAAGAAGCCTCCAGCACCTTGTCACCTTCCTGAGTGAGATTCACGCGAAGCACTGTGACCTCTACTTGCACAAGCAGGGAGTCGACACCTCGACGCCTGCAGGGAAGATGCTGTTCCAAATGCTAGGAGTGTTCGCGGAGTTTGAGCGCACCATGATCCAAGAGCGAGTGAAGTCAGGGTTGGCTCGAGCAGTAGCACAAGGACAACGCCTCGGACGGCCTACGGTTGGTGCGAAGAAGGAAGCCGAGGTTACTGCCTTGCGAGCGTCAGGGATGGGAATTAAGTCGATTGCGAAGAAAGCAGGAGTGGGGATCGGTACGGTGAAGAGGATTGTAGATGCCCAGGCTGCGTAGCGTCATAGTTCAGTCGATTTGCAGTATTTCCTTTCGGAGGTAAACTCTCTCTATCCAACACGCAAGGGAGAGGCAAACGATGGGAGACATTGTAGCGTTGGCCGACATGGTAGAGCGTTTAGGAGTCGAAGGAGTCTTGAGGTTGCTGACAAAAGTGAAAGAATTCGATCAGTCGTGCGGGATTACCGAAGACTGGCAGGAGAAGGACAAGCTATGGGTAGAGGGCATACACCGGTTGCTTTGTCATGTCAGTCTTGAGCTAAATCAAGTCATCTGAACCTTTGCAGCCTTAACCAACAACGTTCTTGGCTGTCTCAGGTGGATGAAGCCAATTCCTAAACATCCGCAGACCACAGAACCCTTCTTAACGGCACGTGCAGTGGCATCTCAGCCCCTTTACTGCAAGATCTAGCCTGCCGTAAAAGATTTGGAATTGAGAACGTATTCCCTTCGACCGACTTTCTTGGACACATCCCTAGCCAGAGACATTACCAGAGGACTAAGTAATAGGTGGTATAGTTATCATATCCTTCTCCCCTTCTAAGTCGATTTCCCTTTTGATCCTGCCACGAGCGGCGGGGCGGCTATATTGTGCCCAAAGCTGATACGCACTCTAATCAACCAGGCCGAGCGAACGACGAAATCGAGTCACCCAGGGACCGTCCGTTCAATGCATGGAGGACTCCCCAGACTGAGAAGGCCAAAGCAATCGTTCGGGACATCATCGGGCAGGTTCAAGTTTATGAGAGATATTACGCAGTACGAAAGCGTCGCCGCAAAAATGAGGATCAACAGACCTTTGAAGCTACCGTCTCAGCACTCATCTGTGATGCTGCTCAGCATTACTTGACGGAACGTGGAGGTGGTGTCTTTGTCACACGGTCTAACCAGGTCTTAGGCCAACGGAGCCGATATCGTCCTCTTGCATACGGCAAGTGTTTGCCGACCATCATCGACCGCCTTGCCACACCCGAAATGGCATTCCTC
>Ga0111538_10001006_pt1 | contig 39166 bp, 27 predicted proteins | sample SoiMethybrSBSTD1_FD_79669 | JGI IMG/M metagenome (GOLD analysis project Ga0111538, IMG submission 79669) | Bulk soil microbial communities from a Populus tree surrounding site in Tennessee, USA - Soil MetaG P. TD hybrid SBSTD1 (version 2)... | ecosystem: Environmental > Terrestrial > Soil >...
CGGATCTTCGGGCTGTGCTTCTGGCCGCTGGCGAACTCGATGACGACATCGAACATCTCGAGGTCGCTCTCCTCGACCACCAGCATGAGCCGGGTGAAGGCGCCGGCCCTGGCGCCGCCGACATCGATGACGTCGCGGTCGGCCTTGCCGTCGACCACGCGCGCCCCGAGCATCTCCCAGCCAGCGTGGTCCCAGCGGGCCGGCACCGCCCGCCCGAGTACCGTGAAGCTCTCGCGGAAGGTGGTCTGCAGCTGATCGGTCTTGGCGACCAGCGCATGGGCTCCGGCGGGCACCCCGCGCGGCACCTCGACGAGGATCGAGCCCGCCTCGCGCTTGAGCACGCGCGCGCGCATCTTGTCGAACAGGATCTCGGTGGAGTCGTCGAACCACTGGCCTCGCACCAGCACCTGGCTGCCCGCACTGCCCCGGGTCGGCGACGCCGACAGGATGATCGGCGGCACCCGCACCGCGAAGCTCTGGTCGCTGCGCGCGCGGCTGCCCTGCGAGTGCACCACCAGACGGTCTTCGCCGCCGATCCCGCGCGGCACGACCGCCACCAGCTCGTTGTCGCGCCGGCTCACCACCTTGAGCGGCACCTTGCCGAAGAAGACCTCGGCGCTCCGTCCGAAGTTCTGCCCCCGGATGATGATCTTGGTCCCCGGCGGGCCGGCGAGCGGCTGGAACTGGGAGATGCGCGGCGGCGCGATGATGGTGATCGGGAACCCGGTCCGGCTGCGCACCCCCTGCGACAGCCACTCGAGCGGCGAGGTCCGCGCGTCGACCGGCACCCGCACGATCGCCCGCCGCGCATCGCGCGACTCGATCTCGAGCGGCAGCTGGCCGATGAAGAACTGGGTCGCGCGGTCGAGGTTGCGCCCGCGCAGCTCCAGCGTTCCGCCGCCGCCGATCGCGCGCGGCTTGACCTCGCTCACCGCCGCCAGCACCAGCACCTGGAACGGCCGGTGGGTCTCCGCCTCGCCGCCCCGCGTGCGCACGCGCAGCTTCTCGTCCCGCGCCCCGGGCGGCACCTGCACCACCACCGTGCCCTCGCCGCGGGTCTCGAGCACCCGCACCGGGCGCGCCCCGTAGAAGACCTTGCCACCCACCAGGTGCTGTCCGCTGAGCGTGACCCGGGTACCCACCTCGCCGCGCGTCGGCATGAAGGCGACCAGGTTGGGCGCGTGCAGCACCTCGAAAGCGCCGCGCGCGACCACCGTGGTCGACTCGCGCCCGACCGCGATCGGCCCGCTCTGCGAGCCGGGCGGGATCTTGATCGAGATCTGCCGCTCGCGCAGCTGGACGATCGGCAGCCGCTTGCCCGCCAGCGACACCCAGTCGCCGTCGCGGAAGTGATCGCCGAAAAGCTCCACCTGGGTCCCGGCCGATCCCAGGCGCGGCGAGAAGCTGGTCAAGACCGGCGGCAGGTCGAGCTGGAACGGGCGGGGCGAACGCGCCGTGCCGCCCGGACCGATCAGCGTGATCAGCTGGTTCTGTCGCGCGTTCTTCGGCACCATGACGTCGAGCCAGCCCGCGCCGCGCCCGAGCACCGTCATCGCCGCCGAGCGGTTTCCATAATAGATGCGGTCGCGCGCGGTGAAGCCGGTGCCGCTGAGCCGCACCGTCGTGCCGGGGACCCCGAGCTCCGGGCTCATCCCGCCGATGACCGGCGCGGTCGGGTTCACCCGGAACCGCACCGCGCTTCGCGCCTTCTCCCCGTTCGGCCGCGCCAGCGCCACGTAGTCGGTGCTGGCCCCGTCCGGCACGGTCACGGTCGCGCGCTCGGGCTGGATCGACTCGGTGATGAGCGTCTTGCCGGCGATGGTGAAGGTGTCGGCGGCCTTGAAGCCGCGCCCGAGCAGCACCACCTTGGTGCCGGGCGCGCCGGACACGGGCGACATGCTGCGGATGACCGGATCGACCAGCAGGTCGAATGTGCCGACCGCCAGATCGCTCGCGACCCCGGGCATGCGCAGGACGATGTCGGCGCCGGCGTCCAGGTTCGGCACCGCGAACACGATCTTGCCGGGCGATACCGAGCTCACCCGAGCGACGCGCCCGCCGACCAGCACCTTGGTGCCGCGCGCGAAGCCGGCGCCGCTGATGGTGACGCGAACACCGGGGCGACCGGTCTTCGGCGAGAAGCCATCGACCCGGTACGGCGCCGCCACCGGCGGAGCCACCGGCTTGCTCGCCCCCTGCGCCCGCGCATTTCCTGCGTCGAGCAGGAGCGGCAGGGCGGCGGCGAGGGCGATACCCAGGCTAGTGCGTAGACTCATCGATTCCTCCACGCCCGTGACAGATGCTCGGACAGGGGCGACAACGCCCCTATTCACAGCCCCCTAGGCGCGTCAGCGTAGCACGACTGCGCAACGACCGAACCTGTAGGAACCGCTCACACCTCGACGCCGCACAGCGCCGCGGTGGTATCAGCGACCACGTCGCAGCCGGCCCGCGTTCAGCCGCTCGAGCGCCTCGCCGATCGCGTGGAGCGAGTCGCGCACCTCGCGCCGCCGGTCGAGTGACGGCGCGAAGAAACCGGCGTCGGCCAGCCGCGCGATGTCGGTGTGCGCCGGATCTCGCCGCGCGCCGAAGCAGGCGTCGTCGATCATCGACTCGTCGATCTCGACCGGCGCGAGCTCCGCCGGTGGCGCCGGATCGCCGGCCGCCAGCCGATCGACATCGATGAGCTCGCCGAGGTCCTCGGCCGCCGCCGACCGCGCAGTCAGCGGCTCGAGCCCGAACATGCGATCGAGGTGGGCGAGGACCGAGGTGTGGTCGCGGACCACCGAGCTCACGTGGCCGCGCTTGACGTAGGGCCCTGCCACCACGGCCGGCACCCGGAAGCCGAGCTGATCGAAACCGGCAGCTGCCCGATCGTCCACCGCCGTCGGCGGCGGCACGTGGTCGAAGAACCCGCCGGCCTCGTCGTAGGTCACGATGAAGAGGCAGTTCTCCCACTGCGGCGAGGCTGCCAGCGCGGCATACACGCTGCGCAGGAAGGCCTGCCCCAGCATCGGGTGGTGCGGCGGGTGATCGTCGTTGGCGGTGAAGGCTGGCTCGACGAAGCAGACCGACGGTAACCGGCCGGCCGCCGCGTCGTCGAAGAAGTCGGACGCCAGCCGCCGGATGGTCCCCTCGATCTCGACGCCCTTGAACAGCGGCACGAAGGGCAGGTCCTGGTAGTAGTAGGCCCACGGCACCCCGGCGTCGCTCAGCCGGTGGTGGATGCTCGGCCAGTCGATCCCGCCCCGCTCCGGCAAGACGTTCTGGGTCAGGCCGCCCGACTGCCCGGAGTGGTAGTACATGCGGTTCGGCCAGGTCGGGCCGAGCAACGACGAGAACCATCGATCGCACGAGGCGTACGCGTCGGCGATGCCCCAGGTGGCCGGCAGGGTCTCGCGCGTGAAGTAGCCCATGACGTACGGCGGCACCTGGCCGTGTCGCTCGCGGTAGGCCTGGACGAAGCCGTCGTTGGCCCCGCCGTCGAACTGGACGCGCGAGGAGCTCCAGCTGTGCGGCGGGTCGGGGATGCAGATGCCGCCGGCGCTCTCGGGGTAGATCTCCACCGCGCCGCCGTCGCCGTCCGGGTTGCTCATGCCCCGGACCAGTCCGTCCCCCGGCATCCCCTCGAGCGAGCGCGCCCCCAGGTAGTGATCGTACGAGCGATTCTCCATCATCACGGTGACGATGGTGGTGATGCCGCTCTCGCGGTGAGCCCGGTTATCGCCGCAGCCGCCGAGGAATCGCGCCGCGGCGCCAGCGCCCGCCAGGGCGCCTATGCTGCGAAGTGCGTCCCGCCGTTTCACGCGGCGAGACTACACCAGTCCCTGCGTCCCGAAACGTCCTATCACCGGGACGGCGCCGCGAGTTATCCCGGCGGCGCCGCCCGGTGAAGGCGGCGATGCAGCGCACAACGATAGGGGGCGAGGTGGCGCCGCGTCGCGTTTGAACGTTCAGGGTTCCGTCGCCGGAGGGGTGGTCGGTGTCCTCGCAGGGGAAGAGGGCTGGGACTTCTGGTTCCCGTTCTCGGAGTCGGAGGAGTCGAGCCGCTTGTCGGCGTCCAGCACGGCGCGCCTGAGCTTGCTCATCGCCTCCTCGGTGACCTGCTGGATCTGGCTCATCTGGGCGCCGGTCTGCGCGCGCAACCGGTCGAGTGCAGCGCGCGCCTCGTCGCGAGTCGCCTCGAGCTCGGCGAGGTCCTGATTGAGGTCGCGCTTCGCCTGGCCGCCGAGGTCGTTGCTGCGCTGCTGCACGTGGGCGCGAACCTCCTGGATGCGGCGATCGAGATCGGCGAGCTCCTTCTCGGTCGCATCGATGAACGACGCCCGGTCCTGCGCCGAGTCGCCCTGGTTCTCGACCAGCGCTTCCTGCTTCTCCTGGATGTCGCTCCGCGCCTCGGCCGCCTTGTCCTTGACCTCGTCGATGACCTTCTCGGTTCGCTCCGGATCGTTCTTGTCCCGCTTGCATCCGGGTGCCGCCGCCACCACGAGGAGCGCAGCCAGGAGCCCTGTGAGTCGTCGAATCATTTCGCCGTCCCTCGCCCAGGGCACGTCAAAGCAGGTCCAGTGCCAGCCGCAAGTCGCCGCCTTCGCTGGTTTCTCGCAGTGAACATGTGCCCGCTTGCCACGGTGAGGCGTTTCGCCTCGTGCGTGCGGCCGCGAGACGGCGGCGGCAACGAGCGCGGCACGCGGTCTGCTTCACACCGGCGCGGAGGGAGGACGCATGCAGAACGGCTGGCGCACCCGGTGGAAGAACCTCGGCCTGATTTCCGCAGGGGCCGCGCTCGCGGCCGGGACGACCTGCGCTCGCGCCGCATCGCCCGACGACCGGCCATCGACTCCGCGCATCCTCGTGACCGCCTCACCGGCCTTCGCCCACAGCGGCGACGGCGGACGCACGCTGCCTGACATCGCCGAGGCCGTGGTGCCGAGCGTGGTGAACATCTCGGCACTCCGCACCGAGAGCGAGGAGGACGACCCGCAGCAGGCACCGCACAACCCGATGCTCGACGATCCGCTGTTCCGCGAGTTCTTCGGGCCGGACGGACCGCTCGACGTCCCGCGCGATCGCGAGACCCGCAGCCTGGGATCCGGAGTCGTGGTCGACGCCGACGGCCTGGTCCTGACCAGCGCCCACGTCATCGACGGCGCGCGCGACGTCGAGGTCGTGCTGAGCGACGGCCGCGAGCTCGACGGCAAGGTGATGGGGGTCGACGCACAGAGCGACCTCGCGCTGGTCCGCATCCAGGGCAAGCCGAAGGGCCTGGTGCCGCTGCCGTTCGGCGACTCGTCGCGCCTGCGGCTCGGCGACGTGGTGCTCGCCATCGGCAATCCGTTCGGCGTCGGCCAGACGGTGACCATGGGCATCGTCTCGGCCACCGGCCGCAGCCGGGTCGGAATCGTCGACTACGAGGACTTCATCCAGACCGACGCCGCCATCAACCCGGGTAACTCGGGCGGAGCGCTGGTCAACATGCGCGGCGAGCTGGTCGGGGTCAACACCGCCATCCTCAGCCGCAGCGGCGGCTACCAGGGGATCGGCTTCGCGGTGCCGACCGCGATGGCCGACCCGATCATGAAGAGCCTGGTCGCGCACGGCAAGGTCACCCGCGGCTGGCTGGGCGCCACCATCCAGGAGATCGATCGCACCCTCGGCACCGCGCTCGGTCTCGAGGCACACCACGGGATCCTGGTCGCCGACGTCACCGCCGGCGGCCCCGCCGCGCGCGCCGGCATCCGGCGGGGCGACGTCATCACCTCGCTCGACGGCACCCGGGTCACCTCGTCGGCGCGCTTCCGCAACCGGATCGCCTTCCTGGCGCCGGGCACTGCCATCCGGCTCCAGGTCATGACCGGCAAGGCCGGCCGCCCCGTCACCCTCAAGCTCGGCAACCTGCGCGACGATCCGGCGAGAGAGCGGGCAGGGAGCCGCGCCGCCGCCGCGACCCCGGCACCCGCGGCGCCGGGCGGGCTGCTCGCCGGGCTCGGCGTGACCGAGCTGACTCCGCCGGCGCGCAAGCGCCTGTCGCTGCCGCGCTCGCTGGCCGGCGGAGTGCTCGTCACCTCGGTCGAGCCCGACAGCGCCGCGGAGCGGATGGGGCTGGCGGTCAACGACATCATCCTCGAGCTCGACCGCAAGCGCGTCAGCTCGGCGACCGACTTCCGCGCGCGCGTCCGCAAGGTAGGCAACGCCGTGGTGGTGCTCCTCTACCGCGGCGGCACCACGCTCTATCTGGCGGCGCGCCGGTAGTTGCGGCCCGGCCCCGGCCTCTGGTACACCCCGGGGGTTCGGTGCCATAGCCAAGCGGTAAGGCAGAGGTCTGCAAAACCTCCATTCCCCGGTTCAAATCCGGGTGGCACCTCCAGAATTGCCAGCCTTGCCTCGGAGTCGAAACTCGCCGTAGGGTCGGCCGTGGTGCGGCGGCGTTCCGAGCCGATGGTCGGTCGTCTCTCTTCGCGAGGAGCGGGAGACCACCATCTCTCCGGGGTTACCCCAGGGTACGCAGCATTCTCGAGCAAGCGTCGCGAGACGGCCGGGAGCCCATGGCTCCGCTTCGTCGCGCCCAACCAGGCTGGTCGGGCGCCGTCGCACCACCTTCTGCATGCCATCTACTGATCCGGTCGCCCGGGAGATCGCGGCGGCGTTCCTGGCGGGGCCGTGGCGGGCGGGCGCGATGGCGGCGCGCGCGCGCGACTCTCTGGGGCTGGCCCGGCAGGGCAGCGCGTGGCTGGTGAAGCTCGCCCGCGCGGCCCGGCAGGAGTTCGCCGACGCGCCGCACGGCTCGCGCGATGCGCTCGCCGCGTTTCTCGTCCGGCGTGGTCCGCTCCCCCGCGCGCGCATCGTTCATCCGGTGCTGGGGCCAGCCCGGATGCGCGCGAGCCGGTTCGCCGTGCCGCCGCTGGCGACCGAGGGGGAGCTCGCCGCATGGCTCGGCGTGACACCCGGCGTGCTCGACTGGCTGGCGGATCGGCGCGGCCTCGAGCGTCACGTCGAGGGCCGCAGGCTCCAGCGCTACAGCTACCGCTGGGTCGCCAAGCGGAGCGGCGGGGCGCGGCTGCTCGAGGCGCCGAGGGGACGGCTGCTCCAGGTGCAGCGGCGGATGCTGGGCGACATCCTCGCTCACCTGCCGCCGCATGACGCGGCCCACGGGTTTCGCCGCGGCCGGTCGGCGCTGACCGCCGCGCTCCCTCATGTCGGCCAGCCCGTGGTGGTCCGCCTCGACATCGAGGAGTTCTTCAACTCGATCACCGCGGCACGGATCCGCTCGGTCTATCGCGCGGCCGGCTACCCCGAGCACGTCGCCTGGGCGCTCGCCGGCCTGTCGACCAACCGGACTCCTCGCGCGCTCCTGTCGGCGGTTCCGTTTCCGCTGCGCAGCCGGCTCTCTGCCCCGCACGTGCCGCAGGGGGCGCCGACCTCCCCCGCGCTGGCCAACCTGTGCGCCTTTCGCCTCGACGCGCGGCTCAGCGGACTGGCGGCCGCCGCCGGATGCCGCTACACGCGCTACGCGGACGACCTCGCGTTCTCGGGCGACCTGGCTCTCGGGCGCCGTGTCGTCCGCCTGGCGGCCATGGTGGAGGCGATCGCCGCCGACGAGGGTTTTCGCCTCAACGCCCGCAAGACGCGAGTTCTGCGCGCCGGCGTGCGTCAGGAGTACGTCGGCGTCGTGGTCAACGCGCGAGCCACCATCCGCCGCGGCGAATTCGACCGCCTCAAGGCGATCCTCACCAACTGCGCGCGTCACGGCCCGGAATCGCAGAATCGCGAGGGGCACGCCGACTTGCGCGCTCACCTGCGCGGAAAAATTGCCTGGGTGGAAGGCATCGACCCGCGGCGAGGCGAGCGGTTGCGATCGCTCTTCGATCGAGTCGACTGGGGCGCGGTCTCGCGCGCCGGACCGTAGGCGCGGCTCGCGCGGGGTTACCTCCAGGTTCCTTCGGCAAGCCTTGCTCGACCCGGGCTCGGCAATCATTGCCTCGAGCAAGGATTGCCGGGCGGCCGAGCCGCGCAAGTCGGCGGTAATGCGGGCCGCCGGGTGTAGGTGTGCGCGGCACAGGACGTGCTGTAGGGGAACGTCGCTCATCCACGACGGGCCACGGGCAGGCCCGCGTCGAGGTGTGCTCTGGGAGTGAATCGCGATGAGAGTACGAGTGTCCCCGGCAGTGCTGTCGTCCTTCCTGTTGACCGCGCTTGCCGCGTGCGCGGGCGAGGCGCCTGACGATCTCGACGACCCGGATGGGCTGGGCGAGGTCGAGCAGACCATCACGGCCACCACGGTCGAGGAGTCGGTCGTCTCAGGGCTGTCGAGCGACTTCGAGAGCCTGGGCGGCTTCCCGATCTACGGCTTCGAGCCGGCAACCCTCACGTTCTTCGACCTCAACGTCAACGCGCAGGCGAAGTGGATCGGCAGCTTCGTCACCGACGTCTCGTGGGACTCGGACAAGGTGCGGCAGGGAGCCGACCTCGAGGTGACGCGGACCGGCAGTAGCCTCATCGGCGTCATGAGCGTCATCTGGACGGTCAGCGGCACGCTGCGCCCGCTCGACCTGTTCGACGTCCCGATCGGGCCGATCCCGGTCTCGGTCGACATCGGCGCCTGCACCCCCGAGCTGGCCGACTGCCCGGCCGACGCCACCCCCGAGGAGATCGAGGAGTGCGCGGCCTCCGCCTCCACCTTCAACTGCTCGGCCACCTCGGCGGGATTCCCGCTGGTCTACACCCCGGGGCTGCCGGCCAGCCCGTTCGTCGATCTCGCGATGGGCATCGACTTCACCATCGGGCCCAACGGCGCGGTGACCACCCGCTCGTTCTTCGTCGGCGACGACGAGATCGTGCCGGAGGCGGATCTCGGCGTGACGCTGGCGCCGGGCAGCGAGACGGTCGCCATGCCGTGCAACAAGCCGGCCGGCGAGTCGGTCGCCTACGTGGTCGATCCGTTCTCCTGGTCGCCGTCCTCGGCTCACGCCGTCCAGCAGCCGAAGTTCGTCATCGGCATCCTCGACCCGTTCTTCGGCGCATTCAAGATCCCGCTGTTCGACGCCTCGTTCGGCCCCTCCATCCCGTCGGACCCGGAGTTCACCCTGACCGGCGCCGGGACCAGCCTCGATTTCGGCGAGCTCAAGCCGAACAACGTCATCCCGACCGTCAGCGGCCTCGGCGGCTGGAGCGGCGTGGAAGGGACCCCGGTCCACTTCTCGGCCACCGTCGACTCGGCCTGCCCGATCACCTCCTACGTCTGGAACTTCTCCGACGGGACGACCTCGTACGGCCCGACCCCGCAGCGGGCGTTCGGCGACGACGGCCTGTTCGACGGCCAGCTGACCGTCACCGACATGACCGACATGCACGGCTCGGGCAGCCTGACCGTGAACATCTCCAACGTGGCTCCGACCGCGGTCGCCGGGCCGAACACCTCCGGCGCCTGGGGCCGGCCGATCGCGCTCACCGGCCAGGCGGTCGATCCCGGCTGGACCGATCAGTCGACCCTGACCTACTCGTGGGACTTCGGTGATGGAACGCCCGGCTCGGGCGGTCCCGACACCTCGCACGCCTACGCGGCGCCCGGCAACTACACCGCCACGCTGTCGGTCTGCGACGATCACGTCTGCGCGCACGACACCACGCTCGTGCAGGTGCGCCGTCGCTCCACGGCGGTCTCGTACACCGGCAGCAACACCGGCGTCTTCTCCTCGACCGCGCAGCTGACCGGTTCGATCGTCGACGAGTACGGCTCGCCGGTGGTCGGCGGCACGGTGGAGTTCGCGCTGGACGGCGTCGGGGTCGGCTCGGCGCAGACCAACGCGTCGGGCAACGCCAGCCGCACGGTCGACGTGTCCCTGCCGGCCGGGTCGTACCTGGTGTCGGCCGGCTACGCCGGATCCTCGCACTACGAGGCAGGGGTAGCGACCGAGTCCTTCTCGGTCACCCGCATGGCGACGTCGATGCAGTACACCGGTCCGCTCAGGGGCGCGCCGAACAAGGTCGTCACGCTCAGCGCGATGCTGACCGACGCGCTCGGCCGACCGCTCGACAACAAGACCGTCGTCTTCCGTCTCGGCACCCAGACGGTGTCGGCGGTGACCGGCGCGAGCGGCGTGCCGGGCCTGGCCTCGGCGCCGCTCAAGCTGACCCAGAAGAACGGCTCGAAGCTCCTGACCGCGACCTTCAGCCCGGCCGGCGCTGACAGCGACCGGTGGACGGGAAGCTCGGCGTCCGTGACGTTCTCATTGCAGGCGAAGTGAGAACGTAGGCAACCGCGCGAAAACCACGCGCCGGCCCCGCAAGAAATGCGGCGGGGTCGGCGCGTGCTGGCAAGTCGCCGGCGGACCGCGGACCGTCGTTGCCGCCCCGCTCTCGAGCGTGCAAAGCTGGCGATGCGCTCGATGCCGTCGTCGTTCTCCGCTCCAGGATCGAAGCACCAGTTCGGCGACCTGACGACGCTGCTCAAGACCCAGGGCGGCACTGCCGCGGCCCACGACGCCGACCGCCACTACCTCCTGGTCTTCGAGCAGGAATCGTCCTGGGTCTTCCAGCTGCCGGCCGACGGCGCGGTGGTGGTCGGCCGCGGCGAGGACGCCGCGCTCCGGCTCGAGGACAGCTCGGTGTCGCGCCGCCACGCCTCCATCGCGGTCGCCGATCGCCTCACCCAGGTCATCGACATGGGCAGCCAGAACGGCACCCTGGTCAACGGCGAGCGGATCGACGCGCCGCGTTCGCTGGTCTCGGGCGATACCCTGTCGATCGGCGCGGTCACGCTCATCTACCACGCCAGCGCGCGGCCGGCCCAGCGCCCGGCGCTGCTCGACCTGGCCGCGCTGCGCGAGCGAGCCGCCGAGGAGCTCGAGCGGGCGCTGGCCTACCACCGGCCGCTCGCGGTGGCGGCGATCGCGCTCGACGATCCGGCGCCCGACGAGGATCAGGTGCTCGACGCGCTGGCCGCCGAGCTCAGGCTGATGGACGCGGTCGCCTGGGTCGCGGAGGACACGCTGCTCCTGGTGCTGCCCGAGATCGATCGGCACGAGGTGACCGCTCGCGCCGAGCGCTTCCTGCGCGCGCTCGAGGGGATCGGCCCGGTCCGCACCGGTACCGCCAGCTGCCCGCAGGACGGCTGCGACGTCGACACCCTGCTGGCCGCCGCGCGCGCGGCCGCGCTCGGGGCGTTGCCGGGAACCACCGAGGCGGCCGGCCCCGCCTGCCACACCCTCGAGATCGGCGAGCGTCAGGTGGTGGTCGCCGACCCTGCCATGGCCAGGCTCTACCAGCTGGTCGCGCGGCTGGCGCAGAGCGAGCTGCCGGTCCTGGTCTGTGGCGAGACCGGCACCGGCAAGGAGCTCGCGGTGTGGGCGCTGCACCAGATGTCGCCGCGCGCCGCGCACCCGCTGGTGACCCTCAACTGCGCCGCAATTCAAGACACCCTGGTGGAGAGCGAGCTGTTCGGCTACGAGCGCGGCGCCTTCTCCGGGGCGGTGACCGCCAAGCGGGGCCTGCTCGAGAGCGCGAGCGGCGGCACCGTCTTCCTCGACGAGATCGGGGATCTGCCGCCCGCCGCCCAGGCCAAGCTCCTCCGCGCGCTCGAGACCAAGCGGGCGCTCAGGCTCGGCGACCTGCGCGAGCGCGCCATCGACATCCGCGTGGTCGGCGCGACCAACCGCGACCTGGCCGAGGAGGTGGCGGCCGGCCGCTTCCGCCAGGATCTGTTCTTCCGGCTGAGCGGCGCCACGCTGTGGCTGCCGCCGCTGCGCGACCGTCCGCGCGAGCTGCCCATCCTGGCGCACCGGTTCCTGCGCGATGCCTGCCTGCGCGGCGGGCGGGCGCCCATGTCGATCGCGCCGGCCGCTCTGCGCCGCCTGCTCGCCTTCCCCTGGCCGGGCAACGTGCGCGAGCTCAAGAACGTGATGGAGTACCTGGCGGCCGCCGTCGCCGATCCGGTGGTCGAGCCCTGGCACCTCGACGAGCGGCTGGGGCCGCCGGCGGCCGCAGCGGCCGGGGCGGCGCCGGCGCCGCGCGCCCGGCCGCCGGTCATCGTCGAGACGGCCCTTCGCGCGGACGACGACGACGAGGATGGCGGCGGCGACGCAGAGGACGAGGTGACCGGGCCGGTCCCGTACGACCTCGAGGCGGTCGCCCGGCCGCGCCGCTTCCGACCGCTGGCCGAGGAGATCCGCGAGCTCGAGAAGAGCCGGATCAGCGCCGCCCTGTCGGCGGCGGGCGGCAACCAGCGCCTGGCGGCCGAGCTCCTGGCCATGCCGCTCCGCACCTTCGTCTTCAAGCTGCGCCAGTACGGCCTGCGCCGCAGCGACGAGGGCGTCCTCTAGCCAGGTGCGACGCCGGCGCCGGCGTGAGCGGTGCGCAGTGGGCGCTGGCGCACGGCGCGGCGATTCGCCACGCGCCCCGCCGCCTGGTCAGGGGGTCTCGGCGGGGCCGCTGCCCGTGGGCACATACTCCGGGTCGGTGGTGACCAGGATCTTGTCGAGGATGACGCCATCCTCGCGGAGCCAGACGCTGAGCGTGTGGTTTCCCGCCGACGCAGCAGCGACCGTGACTCGCTCGGACGCCAGGCCGTCGCTCGAGCCCCAGGTCCAGTCGATCGGATTCACCACGGGGACCCAGAGCGCGCCGCTGGGATTGGCGTTGCCGGCCCAGCCGGTCCCGTCGATCCCCGGGATGCAGGTGTCCGAGCCGCTCCAGGCCATGCCGCGGATCCAGACGTAGTAGATGCTCGCCGCGTCGAGCCGGATGGTGTAGTCGAGGCGCGACGAGCCGGTGTAGTAGTTGGGCCAGATGATCGCGCTGATCCCGGGCCCCTGGGCCAGCATCGCGCCGTCGCCGGAATGCCCCTCGGTCGAGTCGGCGATCCAGGGATACTCGCCCTGCATCACGTTGGCGGTGAAGTGCTCCGCCTCGACCACGACCACCTGGGCGGTGTTGCCGCCGCTGTCCGGCCCGGTCGCGTCGTCGCCGCCCCCGCCGCCGTCCAGCTCGCCGGGCGTCCGGCAGCGTCCCGCGACGCAGACGAAGCCGTCCGGGCAGCGGCCGGCGGCGCACAGATAGTCGGTTCCGCTGTAGTCCGAGCCCATCTGGCAGGCGCACGCCACCGCGAGCCCGGCCAATCCGCCCAGTCGCCGAACCAACCACGTCATCGAAACCCCCAGAACCAATTCTAACAGCTCAGCCGGCACTGAACGGATTGTCAGACCCATCCTGCAGAGTGGGGCCCATGGCGCAGCGTGGGCCAGGGTTTCGTCTCGGTCGCTCGGACGCGGTGCACTGGCTGCGCTCGCTCCCCTCCGGCTCGGTCGATCTCGTCATCACCGACCCGCCCTACGAATCGCTCGAGAAGCACCGGGCGGTCGGCACCACCACCCGCCTCAAGCACAGCAAGGCCTCGAGCAACGACTGGTTCGACATCTTCCCGAACGAGCGCTTCCCGGAGCTGTTCGCCGAGGTCTTCCGGGTGCTCAAGCGCGATACCCACTTCTACCTGTTCTGCGACCCGGAGACGATGTTCGTCGCCAAGCCGATCGCCGAGGCGGCCGGCTTCCGCTTCTGGAAGCCGCTCATCTTCGACAAGGTCACCATCGGGATGGGCTACCACTACCGCGCCCGCTACGAGTGCATCCTCTTCTTCGAGAAGGGCAAGCGCAAGCTCAGCGACCTCGGGGTGGCCGACATCATCACGGCCCCGCGCATTCGCGGCGGCTATCCGGCGGAGAAGCCGGTCTCGGTGTCGCAGGTGCTGGTCCGGCAGAGCTCCCGCGAGGGGGATGTGGTGGTCGATCCCTTCATGGGCTCGGGCTCGGTCGGGGTGGCGGCGCTCGAGCTCGGCCGCCGCTTCCTGGGCAACGACCTGTGCGAGGAGGCCATCGAGGTGACGCGCCGGCGACTGGTGGCGGCCGGCGGCGTCGAGGAGGGGAGTGGCGCACCGCTCGGCGGCGAGCCGCAGCTCGGTTTCTCGATGTAGAGTGCGCCGGCGACCATGACCGGAGCCGAGTACCGCGATCTCATCGCCACCTACGTCCACAAGAACTTCGGCGGCGCCGGGCTCATCGTCTACACCGAGATCTCTCTGGGCAAGACGATCATCGGCAAGGACCGCGCCATCGACGTGTTCGTCGTGCGCCAGAGCGACCAGCGCGCGCTCGCCATCGAGTGCAAGTACCAGGATACCCGCGGGACCACCGACGAGAAGATCCCCTACGCGCTCCAGGACCTGGAGGCGCTGCGGGTGCCGGGCTGCCTGGTCTACGCCGGCGGCGGCTGGTCGCCCGGGGTGCTGCACACCCTCGCCGCCTCGCCGCTCGCCTGCACCTGCCTGCCGGACCCGCTCACCTGTGCGCGGACGCCCGAGACCCGCGAGCTCGACCACTTCGTTGCCGCTACCTTCGGCCTCTGGGACCTGGTCTTGCCTATCACCCGCCGCTTCCCGCCCGCATCGCTGTGAAGCCGATGCGCGGTACAGCGCTTGCACATACTGTCTTCATGAAGCAATGCGAGGTGTGCGGCAATCAGTATGACAAGGCGTTCGAGGTGATCGTCGACGGCGGTTCGCATGTGTTCGACTGCTTCGCGTGCGCGATTCAGGCGCTGGCTCCGCGCTGCAGTCAGTGCGACACCGCCATCATCGGCCACGGGATGGAAGCCGGCGGCGACTTCTTCTGCTGCGCGCACTGCGCTCGCCTGGCCGGCGTTCCAGAGATGCAGGACCGCGCCTGACGCGATCGTCGTCCGCCTCGGGCTTCACATTCACAGGCCGAACGGATAGGTGTCGGGCAGCCCGCGCGCGTGGCCGCGTCCCAGCGGCTCGATCGCGTGCGTCTCGTCGAACCAGATGTACTCGTCGAACTGGGCCGGCAGGACGGCCTGGAAGTAGTGGCTGGCGAGCTCGGTGTCGGGCCGGTAGATGACCCCGATGGCGCGCTCGAGCCGCGCCATCGACAGCTCGTGGCGCAGCGCCTCGCGCGCCGGGTCGCGCAGGTGGAGCAGGAAGGCCGGCACGCCGGAGTCGTGGCAGATCCGCTCGTAGCTGGCGCTGTGCGAGGGGCGCACGGCCATCACCTCCATCCCGCCGCCCCAGTCGCCGGCGGCAGCCACGGTGCCGCGATCGGTGCCGAAGCCGATGAGGCTGACCTGGTCGCCGAACCGGCGGCGGCACAGATGGCCGACGTTGTGCTCGCCGCGGGCGCCCATCTCGGTGGCGGCGGCGTCGCCGATGTGCGAGTTGTGCTCCCACACCACCATCCTGGCGTCGGGACCGCGGTGCTCGAGCAGGGCCACGAGAGTGTCGAACATGTGCTTGTCGCGCAGGTTCCACGACTCGATCGACCCGTAGTACATGACGCGGTAGTAGCGCTCGGCCCCGGCGACCAGCCGGGCGTTCTGGGTGGCGTCGAACAGCTCCTCCTGGTCGCGCCCTTCGGCGTCGAGGCGGCGGTGCAGGAGATCGACCAGCATCGAGACCACCGCCGATTCGCAGGTGGCGAGCCGCTCGACCAGGGCTGCCTTGCCGTAGGCGGCGGGATCCCCCTGCCACGGCGTGAGGCAGCCATAGCGCTGGCGCGCGACCGCTGCGGCCTCGGGGTCGACGTGGTCGAGGTAGGCGATGACCTCGCTCGCCGAGGTATGCAGGCTGTAGAGGTCGAGCCCGTGGAAGCTCACCTGCTGCGCCGGATCGCGGACCTCCTGGTTGTAGTGATAGAGCCACTCGACCAGCTCGTGGGTCTCCCGGTTGCGCCACATCCAGACCGGGAAGCGGCTGAAAGGCACCCACGAGCGCTCGCGCGGGCGCCCGCGCACGTGCCGGTCGACCGCGGCGGCGTCCGGCCAGTCGGCCTCGATCGCCACCATGCGAAAGCCGGCCCGCAGGATGAGCTCCCGGGTGATGCGAGCGCGCATCCGGTAGAACTCGGAGGTGCCGTGGGTCGACTCGCCGAGCAAGACGACGCGCGCGTCGCCGATGCGATCGAGCAGCCCGCCGAGCTCGACGTCGTCGATCCGATCAATCGGCTCGGCGCACTCGGCGATCAGCCGGGCGACCGGCGAGCGGCGGCCGTTCTGCTGGGCGTGCGGTTCGCTCCAGCCCTGCTCGCCGATGAGCGGGACGAAGCGCACGTCGGTCAAGTCCTCGCGGACGTACTCGGTCGCGCTGGTCCGCGTCACCCGGATGAGCTGCTGCAGGCGCGTGGGGCCGACCGGCATCACCAGTCGGCCTCCGATGGCCAGCTGGTCGAGCAGGGCGCGCGGGATGTGCGGGCCGCCCGCCGCCACCGCGATGCCCTGGAAGGGGGCCTCCTCCGGCCAGCCGAGCGAGCCGTCGCCCTGCCGGACGTGCACGTTCGTGTAGCCCAGAGCGGCGAGCCGCCGGGTGGCCAGCTCGGCCAGCTCGCCGTGCCGCTCGACCGCGTAGACCTCGCCGACCGCGCGCGACAGCACGGCGGCGGCGTAGCCGGACCCGGCGCCGATCTCCAGCATGCGGTCGCCCGCCGCCGGCTTCAGTGCCTCGACCATCACGGCCACGATGTACGGCTGCGAGATGGTCTGACCGGCCTCGATGGGCAGCGGCGTGTCGTCGTAGGCGAACTCGGCGAGCTCCTCGGAGACGAATGCCTCTCGCGGTACCTCGCGCAGGGCCGCCAGCACCCGCTCGTCGCGGATCCCGCGCCGCGCAATCTGCCGCTGGACCATGGATCGTCGCTCGCTGGTGCGATCTCGCATGGCTCATCCGTTGGGCTACAAGACGTGTGCCAGGCGGCGAGACGCCGAGGAGAGTTCGTGGCACGAGCGGTGCACGGAATTGCTACATGAACGAGACACTGGCCAGGGCTCGCGCCCGTCTCCTCCGCGCCCGCGAAGAGTTCCTCAGCCGCCGGGGCGACCTGCGCGAGGGAGAGCGGGAGTTGCTCGGCGTGCGCGAAGCAGATCACGTGGACGCGGCGCAGGACGAGGCGACCGCCATCCCGCTCGACGCCCTCAACGAGAGCGAGCAGGGCCAGGTCGACGAGATCGATGCCGCGCTCCAGCGGATCGATCGCGGCGAGTACGGGGTTTGCGAGGCCTGCGGTGAGCCGATCGAGGAACGCCGGCTCGACGCTGTCCCCTGGGCGCGCCGCTGCTTCGCCGACGAGACCGAGTTCGAGAAGGAACACCGCGGCGTCAGCATGGTCTGATCGCCGGGCGCCCCCTCACGGCGGGGGCAGCTCGATCTGCTCCTGACGGCGCGGATGGCTGATCGCCGCCAGGGTGCGAGAGACGTCGACGTCGCTCACGTCCGGCCGGCGCCGCCCGCCCTCCTGCTCGGCCTCGCGGGCCAGGTCGTTCAGCGACATGACGCCGACCACGTGGCCGTTCGGGTCGACGACCGGAAGCCGCCTCACCTGACACTGGCTCATGATCCTCTCCGCCACGCCGAGCGGATCGCCGGGGTGGCAGACGAACACGTCGCGCGCCATGACGTCACAGACCTGCATCTCGGCGAGCGACATGGCGCGCAGATAGGCGGCCATGCAGATGTCGCGGTCGGTGATCATCCCGCAGCAGCAGCCATCTTCGCCGATGACCGGCAGAACGCCGACGTCGTGCTCCCACATGAGGGCAGCAGCCTGGTGACACGAATCCTTCGGGCCGCACGTGATCGCAGGGCGATTCATGAGTTGCTCGACCAGCATTGTCTCCTCCTCACGATTGAACCCGAGAAGAAGATGCAAGGGCGGCGCCAGAGCGCGCCTTAGCGGCGGCGTCGGCGCGGCGGCGGCGGCTTCCTGGCCGGCGCGGGGCGCGGAGGCGCGGCGCGCGGCGCCGGCGCGGCGTCGACGGCGCGGACGCCGGCATCCGCCAGGGAGCTCGGCTGCGGCCGCGACTCGGAGGGAACCTGCGGCGCCGGAGCCAGTGCGCGCCCCCCCGCGTCGTCGACCGGCGTCACCATCAGGGCCGGCTGCGCCTCCTGCTCGAGACCCCAGAGGAGATAACCGGCGGCGAGCCCGAGCAGGGCACCGAGCGTGGCGCTGACCGCCGCCGTGCGGACGTAGCTCACCCGCACCACGTCGGTGCGCTCGCTCGCCATCGGGCTGCGGCCGCGCCGCTTCTCGGTCCGCGTCTCGAGCGCCAGCGGCGAGACGATCTCGGTCGGAGTGATGACCGCAGCCGGCGCCATCGGCCGGCGCGGCGCGCCCGGCTGGCGCATGGGCGGCAGGGGCGCCGGGCTGGTGCCCGACAACGGCGCCGACATGCCCGGCGGCGGCGTGAAGTCGGGGTGGAGGTGATCGGGCGGCGACGACTCGTGGCGGAAGCGCCCCGGCACTGGCATTGCGCGCCGGACCTCGGCCGCCGGCAGCCGCATGGTGTCGAGCGTCCCGAGGTCGGACGATCCATCCGCCGCGTCGGACCGCGTGGGCGCCGGCGCCGGCGGTGTCTCCGCGGCCGCGCTCTGTCCGGTGCCCTTGCCGCGGCGCGAACGGCCGGCCAGGTCGTCCGGCGCCGGCAGCCGCGGCGGCTCCGGCACCGGCTCGGGCACTGCCGCCTGCTCGGGGTCCGCCGGGGCGAGCGGCGCCACCCGCTCGGTGTCGGGATGCTGCACCATCTCGACCCGCGCGCCGCCCGGGTTGATGGCGATGCTGGGATCCGAGCGCGGACGCGGCACCACGAAGCCGGCCATCCCCATCCTCGGGCCGTTCGGCGCCGGCTCGACCGCCGCCCGGCTGGCCGGCTTGGCTTCGTCCGCCTTCTCGCCGTCGCCCGGCCGGCGCGGCGGCGGCGCCACGGCCGTCACGTCGTCGTCGGAGCTCAGCGGGAGCAGGTTGCCCGGGTCGCTCGGCTCGACCGTCCCGTCGCCGCCGTGGACCAGCGGCTCGGGCGGCTCGGTGCCGGGGTCCTCGTAGATGAGGCACTCGACCATCTCGTTCGGGCCGCGGCCCGGCGGCGGCGGCGCCGACGAATGGCGTCGCGGCCCCGCCTCGACCGCGCGCAGCGCTGTCCGGCTCTGCACGTCGAGCTCGTCGAAGCGGAGCTTCATGCCGCGCAGGCCGTAGAAGTTGCTCTTGCTCCGGTGGCTCTCCACCACCACGCCGGCGCCGCGCAGCACCGCCTCGCCGCCGGCCAGGGTCATGACGAAGTGCAGCCGGGCCCCCGCCTCCTCCGGGCTGGCGGTGGCGACGAACAGGGCATCCCGCTCGAGGTACGGGTGGAACACCGCGATGAAGTCGTCCTTCGTCGCGCACTGCGAGACGATGCGGATGGCCCGCCGCGGCGTCGGCTCTGGACTCACCTGTCTGGCAGCAGTGTATCGCACCTACTGCCGGGGGGAGGGAAGGCCGAGGCCGGCCAGCTTGCGGGAAAGACTACCGTTCCCACTTGGCGACGAATACGTCGCCGTACGGGATCTTCGGCGTCTTGCTGACCGCGGCGGTGAGCTCCTCGCCGCCGAGGTTCACCTTCTTGTGGAAGGTCCCGGTGGCGTAGATCGCGCCGGCGTCGACCGCCAGCCCGCGCGCGTAGTCGTCCTCGGCGTCGCCGAAGGTGTGCGCCCACTGCGGCGTGCCGTTGGGCGCGAAGGCGACCACGAACAGGTCCTTCTTGCCGTGCGACTTGTGGGCGGTGCCGGCGACCTCGATCTCCTTCCAGAACCAGCCGGCGGCGTAGACGTTGCCGTACGAGTCGGCTGCCACCGCGGCGCCGATGTCCTCGTCCGTGTTGCCGAGCTTCTGCGCCCACAGCGTGCTGCCGTCCGGTCCCAGCTTGGCGACGAAGACGTCGGAGCGGCCGGCGGTGTGGAGCGGGGCGCCGTCGCCGAAATCGAGCACGTCGTCGAACGACCCGGTCAAGAGAACGCTGCCCGCCGGATCGACCGCCAGCGACACCGCCAGCTCGTCGAGCTGGGCGCCGAAGCGGCGCGACCAGACGTGCTTGCCGGCCGGGTCGAGCTTGATGACGCCGATGTCGCGGTTGCCGGCGCTCTGCAGCTTGCCGCCGCCGAAGTCGACCGTGCGCGAGAACTCGACCAGGACATAGAGGTTGCCGTCCTTGTCGAAGGCGACCGCGCGTCCCTCGTCCGGCCCCATCGCGCCCCAGCTGCGCCCCCACTTCGGCTCGCCGTCGGGGCCCAGCATGATGAGCGCGATGTCCACGTCCCCCTCGCAGAAGAGGTTGTCCTTGGCGACCTCCATCTCGCTCCGGTAGGAGCCGATGACCGCGATGTTGCCGGCCGCGTCGACCGCGATGCCGTCCACTCCGTCGCTGTCGGGGCCGCCGAAGCGCCGGCCCCACAGGCGGCGGCCGTCCTTGTCGAGGGCGGCGACGAACATGTCGTCGGAGCCCTTGCTGTCCAGCTTGGAATCGCCGAGCGCCAGCTGCTTCGAGAACGAGCCGGCGACCACCACGTTGCCCTTCGGATCGATCGCGACCGTGTCGGCGATGTCGTCTCCCTCGCCGCCCATGCCGCGCGCCCACAAGGTCTTGCCGTCGGCGCCCAGGCGCGCGATGAAGCCGTCGACTCCGTTGGCGGTGAGCGTCTTGCCGTCGCCGAAACCGACCTCGTCGCGGAAGACACCGCTCACGTAGACGCTGCCGTCGGCGGCCACCGCGATGGAGCGCCCGCTCTCGGCCTCGCCGCCGCCGATGCGCCGCGACCAGATGTGGGCCGCCTTCTTGCCGCCCGGATCGGCGGGCAGCGCCGCCGGCGGAACCGGCTTGGCCCCGGCCGGCATGGTCCCGGTCGGTGCGCTGGTCGGCGCCGCGGCGGGGGCCGCCTCGCTACCGCCGGCCGCCGGCTCGGTCGCCTTGCCGGCCTCTCCCTCCTTGCCCTTGCAGCCGGAGGTGGTGAGCGGTGCCGCGGCGAGCACCAGGGCGAGGAGCTGCATCGATCTCATGGGGGCCTCTTCAGTGTGACAACGCGCGAGCGCGCGAGTTCCGCCGACTACGAGCGCCGGTAGCGGGCGGCGTACTGCCGCAGGTACAGGTAGCCGACCACCCACTGCAGCGCAATTCCCGCGTGGATCCCGGCCAGCCCGAGCCAGTGGAGCCCCTGGATCAGCTGGGGATGGTCGAACGGGCGCACCAGGTCGAACGGAAGGATGATGTAGGACCATCCGGTGAAGTTCATGGCAACCTTGCCGAACATGATGGTCGGGATGGTGAATCCCTGCTGCGCCGCGCTGGCCCGGAGGGCCAGGACGCCCATGTCGCGGACGCCCCACGCGATGAGCAGATAGGGCGGCCACAAGCCGGCCCAGACCGCGACGGTCAGCACCACCAGCGCGGCCAGGATGTCGGCCAGGCTGTCGAGGAGCGCCCCGAGCTTGGTCATCTGATTCAGCCGGCGAGCGACGTAACCGTCCAGATAGTCGGTCATCCCGGTGATGACGCCGAGGATCAGCGCGGCCATCGAGTAGTGAAGGAAGAACAGAGCGGCCGCGACGATGACCCCGACGATGCGGCCGAGGGAGATGAGGTTGGGGACCAGCAGGAGATCAGCGTGAAATTCCGAGCGAGCTCCGCCGGCCGTGCGATCCTCGTCCATCGCAGGGCGCAATGTAGCAGAGGACCGAGGCCCCCACAGTAGGCGACCCGCCCACCGTCCCGACGATGCGCCGGCCGAGGTGGTCCGCGTCGAGGGCCGCGAGGTCCTGCTCTCGCGCCCCGAGCTGGCCTAGACGGCAGCGCGGCGAGCCGGCCGGCGGCGGCGCCGGGCCGCGATGGGCCGCTCGGCCTGGCGGGAGGCGGCCAGCGCATCGATGCGGGCCTGCAGGTAGGGGGAGAAGTGCCCGCGGTAGCGCTCCCACAGCTCCTCGAGCATCCAGTCGTTGCCGGAGACCTGGCCGCGGCAGGCCGCTCGCTCGCAGCGGCACTCGAAGTCGTCATAGGCGCTGCCGTCGCTCATCGCGTAGTCGTAGCAGATCTCCTCGCCCGCCTCGATGTCGCGCATCGCGACCAGCGTGACCTGACCGCGCAGGCCGGCGTTCGGCTCGCAGCAGTGGTTCACCCAGTCGGCCCACCCCTCGACCTCCGAGAGCAGGTAGTGGTTCTCGTCCACCTGCAGGACCAGTCGCCGCTGGCCGGGCGGCAAACCGGGCAGCTCCTCGCCTTCCAGCACCGAGCCGGCGAACACGACCAGGAGCTCGCCGCGTGCGATCGGCTCGCGGGCGAACACGCCGCGGCCGCCCTTCTCGCCGCACTCTCTGCCCTCGATGCGCGGTGACGCGTAGCAGGTCGGTCTACCGAACATGTGCTCTCCTTCACCTCGATGAAAGCGGGCCGTGGTCCGGCAATCCTAGCGCGCGGGTCCGACCACAACAAGGAAGCGTCCCCGCAAGCGCCGGCGAAGCGCGCGCCGTCCCCGGGGCGGCGCCACCCGAAGAGACGGACGCAACCGGTCAGCGGACGGGCGACGCCTTCAGCGCGGCCTTGCCGTCCTTGACGTAGACCTGGAACTTGACCGCCTTGCAGCCGTGCTTGGCGATGAGCGCGTCGCGGTTCGAGCGCAGCTTGGTGAGGAACCGGTCGTAGGTGAGGTTCTCGACGCTCTCTCCACACTTGACCTTGAGGGCGAGGAACTCGTCGTAGATGGCGCGGTAGTGGCCGGCGTCGTCGCCCGACCCCATGACGGCGCCGTCGCGCGGCTGCGGCTGCGGCGGCTGCTGCTGCGGGCTGTCGGCCACCCGGGTGTCCTCGTCCTCGTCGTCATCCATCGGCACCACCTGGCTCTTGCCGGTCGGTACCCGTTGCGGCGTGGCGGAGCCGCCCAGGATGTCCTCCTGGATGCTGGGCGCCGCTTGCGCGGCCGGCATGGGCGGCGGCGTCGCCCGGCGGCCGGCGACCGGCGGCACCGGCGGCTTGGGCCGCGCGGAGGCCTGCTTCTTGCCCGCCGGCAGCGACACGGGCGGCGGCGGGGTGCGGTCGTTGGTGGGCGGTGCGGCGGGCGGCGGCGGCACTCCGAGGTCGAAGCCGCCGGCGGCCGGCGGGCTGTTCTCGGTGAAGCGGAACTCCGACGGCGGCGGCGGGGCCAGCCCGCTCAGGTCGGCGACCGGGCCCATCGGCGGCAGGACGGCGGCGACCGCCGCCTCGTCCGGCAGGGGGCCGAGCAGGTTGTCGAGGTCCTTCTTGGCCGCCCGGGTCTCGCGGTGCAGCTTGTCGATCGCGATGTTCACCGACCGGGCGATGGAGCCGAACTTGCCCCGGTGGCTCTCCTCGGCCAGGCGCTCGGACTCTCCCTTGGCCAGCTTGACGGCGTCGTTGCCGAGCTTGCGCAGCGGCCGGTCGGTCTCGAAGATGAGCAGGCCCAGACCGACGCCGATCATGAGGAGGAACATGACGCCGACCTTGATCCAGGGGAACCGCGAGAAGGACATGTCGTCCTTCTTGACCGCGTCGATGGTGCCGGAGAAGCCGATCTCCTTGGTCTGCGGGATGTAGACCGCGTAGAAGGCGCCGAGGCTGCCGGCCTCGCCCGGCAGCCGCGCGATGAGCGCCCAGTAGGACTTGTCGCCGCTCGAGACCGAGAACGGCTCGATGGTTCCGCAGTCGCGCCCCGGCTCCTTGCCCTTGAAATCGTCGACATGGGCCAGCACTTCCTTGTGGATCTCCACCGGGTCGCTGGTCGCCACCGCCGCGCCGGCGGCGTAGAAAGTCAGCTGGACGTCGAGCCGCTTGGCCAGCTCGGTGGCGAACTCGCCGTCCACCGCCTCGCCGATCACGACGGCGCCGGCGTACTCGAGCTGCTTGGTGATGACCGGTGCGCCGGCCAGAAGGAGGAGCTGGCCGCCGTGGATCCACAGGTCGTCCCGCTGGTAGCCGGACAGGGCGTCGTCGACCAGGTAGTAGCCGGCCAGCGAGTCGCCGTACGAGCCCTCTTCCTTGCCGGAGCGGGCGACCACCCGGCCGGCGAGATCGAGCGCGAGGACCAGGTCGGGCCGGTAGGGGACGTCCTCGTCTCCCTTGCGCTGGGTGCCGAAGTCGAGATCGGTGAGGATCTTCTTGGCGGCCCCGTACGACTCGCCCGAGACGATCTCCCCCTTCGAAGCGGCCGCCAGCACGGTGTCGAGGCCGGCCTCGGCGCGCGCCGTGTCGCTGGCCAGCTGGATGCGGGTGCGCGCGAAGTCGCGCAAGAGGATCTCGGTGACGCTGCAGGCGCGGGCGAGGCGCTTCTTGTCGGAGCTCACCGTGGCGCGCTCGGCCGGACGCGGCATGAGCAGCGCCAGCGTAAGGGACACCGCTGCGACCACCGCGACGAGGAAGAACCAGATCTTCGACCAGAACATGTTCGTTCTCTACGGGCTCGACTTGGTGGTGAGGCGGGCCGGCAGCGCGATCGGCTGCTTCAGCTTGGCCTCCTTCTTGGCGACGACCTCGACGCTCTCGGCCGGCATCTCGACCCAGCCGTCGGCGTACCAGATCCGGATCTTCCAGCTGCCGGGCGGCACGCCCTTGATCTCGAACTTGCCGTCCGGCCGGACGCGCGCGAAGTAGCGGTGCGGGAAGACCGCGATGCGTCCGGTGAGGTGCGCCGACTCGCGGTCGCGGATCTCGTAGGAGGTGCCGGCCTTGGTGAGCTTCTTGGTCTTGCGCTCGCCCTTGGGGCTCACCGGGTCGCCGGGGACCAGGTCGGCCATGTCGGGTGAGAAGAGGCGGGGCGACCCTTTGCCGTTGTTCTTGATCTCGACCGCCGAGCCGGCCACCACCGGCAGGACGGGGACGTCGAAGGACTCGCCGATGATGGTGTAGCGGGTCATCTGCGGCGGCGGCTCGGTGTCCTCGGGAGCCGGGGTGCCGCCCTCCAGCACCACCACCAGTTGCGGCAGCGGATCGAAGGGGCGGGGCGCCTTGAGCGCGTTGCGGGCGCGGCGGACGAAGCCGGAGCTCCTGATCGGCGGCTCGCCGCGCTTGGACGGGTCGGCCACGGCGACGACGCCGGTCACCGTGCCGCCGTTCTCGACCGCGCGAGCCGGAGCGGGAGCCAGCGCGACGGCGGCGCCGAGGGTCGCCACGAAGGCGGCGAGTCGGCGATATGGGCGAAGTCCGGACGTGGCGCTGGTCAAGGCTGCTCCCCCTTCCGCGACAGCCAAAAAGTCAACGATGCTGCCATTTTATTATTTGCAGCGGCGATCGAGTCAACCGGGCGGGCCGGCTTTCGTCCCGCGCAACCGGGCGCGATGTGGGCCGAGAACGCCTCGATGGCCCGACCGCGCGTGCGCCTGGCCGTCCTCGCCGTCGCCGGCGCGGTCGGGATCGCAGCCGCGCAGGAGGTGGGCTGGCCGGTCGCGCTCGCCGCCGCGCTGCTGGCGGCGGGAAGCCGTTTCGCCGGCTGGCGGCGCGCCGCGGCCGTGTCGCTGGCGGTGTGCGCGGGAGCGGTGGGGGCCGTGCGCGAGGCGCGCCATCGCGAGGCGGCGCGGAGCGCGCTCGGTGCCCGGGTGGAGGATGGAGTGGCAGACCGGGTGGAGGGGCGTGTGCGCGGTCCGGTCGCTCGCGAGCCGGGGCGGGTCGACTTCGTGCTCGACACCGGCGGCGCCGAGGTGCTGGTCGCGCTCCACCACGAGGGCGAGCCGGCGCCGGACATCCTGCCGGGGGATCGCGCGGTGGTGAGCGGGCTGCTCCGCTGGCCGCGCGGCTACCGGGTACCGGGCGCGCCGAGCGCCGAGCGGTGGGCGGCGGCGCGCGGCGTGGTGGCGCTCCTGGCCGGCGACGCGGCGCGCGCCGAGTGGTCGCGGCCGCCGGACGGCGGGCTGGATTTCTGGCGCGCGGCGGTGCGGATCCAGCGCCGCCTGGCCGACCGGGTGGACGACCCGGTGCTGCGCGCGCTGGTGACCGGCGATCGCGGCGCGATGAGCGAGGAAGAGACCGCGCGCTGGCGCGACAGCGGCGCCGCCCACGTTCTCGCGGTCAGCGGGCTCCACCTGGCGGTGGTCGCGCTCCTCGCCTTCGCCGCGATCCGGCGCGGCTGGGCGGCGGTGCCGGCGCTGGCGCTGCGGGTCGAGCCGGCGCGGGCTGCCGCCCTGGTCGGCGCGCCGCTCGCGGTCGGCTACACGCTCGCCACCGGCGCGTCCCCGTCGGCGGTCCGCGCGATGTGGGTGGTCGTCGTCTTCTTCGCCGGGGTGGTGCTCGATCGGCGCGCGCGGCTGGCTGACGCGCTCGGCGCCGCCGCCATCCTGGTCCTGGCGGCACGCCCCTCGTCCCTGTGGGATCCGTCGGTCGAGCTGAGCTTCGCGGCGACCGCGGCGGTCGGCGTGGCGCTGGCGGGGCGGCGCGCGCGCGGCGGCTGGCTCGAGAAGACCATCACCTCGTCGGTCTGGGCGTGGCTGGCGACCGCGCCGATCACGGCGGTGTACTTCGGCCAGATCGCGCTCGCCGGACCGGTCGCCAACCTGGTGGCGGTGCCGGCGGTCGAGCTGTGCGCGCTGCCGGTGGGCCTCGCCGGCTGCCTGGTCGGCGAGATCTGGCCGGCGGGGGGCGCCGCCCTGGTCGCGCTCGCCGCGGCGGTCACCGATCGAGTGTCGAGCGCGCTCGCTCACCTGGCCGGGTGGATCCCGCCGCTCGCGGTGGCCGCGCCGGGTGGGCTCGAGCTCTGCGCCTGGTGCGCTGCGCTCGTCGCCGCGGCGCTGGCGGCCCGCGGCCCCGCTCACCTGCGCCGCCGCGCGCTCGCGCTCGTCGCCGCCGCGCTCGTGGTCGCGGCCGGCTCCTGGCTGTGGCAGGCGGAGATCGCGCCCGCGCGCCGCGCGCAGCTCATCGCCGCGCTGCTCGACGTCGGCCAGGGAGACGCCGCCGTGATCGAGGTGCCGGGCGGCGGGGCCTGGCTCATCGACGCCGGCGGGCTGCCGTTCGCGCGCGCCGGCGATCCGGCGGCGGCCCGGCGCGCGGCCGAGGCTCCCGGGCGCGAGGCGGTCCTGCGCTACCTGGGGTCGCGCCGCATCCGCCGCCTCGACCTCGTCATCCTGTCGCATCCGCACCCGGACCACGTCCGCGGTCTCGCCGCGGTGGCCGGCGCGGTACCCATCGGGACCGTGTGGCTTGCGCGGCCCGATCCGGGGCGCCCGCTGCCGCCCGAGCTGGCGGCGCTGCTCGCCGATCTGGCCGGGCGCGGGACGCGCATCGTCCACCCGCCGATCGGGACCCTGTGGCGTCAGGGCGGCGCCGCGCTCGCCGTGCTGGCGCCGGGCGGCGGCGGGATCGCGGCAGCCGATCCCATCCTGTCGGACAACGACAGCTCGCTGGTGGTGCGCATCGACTTCGCCGGGCGGCGCCTCCTCTTCCCCGGCGACATCGAGGAGGAGGGGGAGGCGCTGCTCGCCGCGGGGCGCGCCGACCTGGCGGCCGACCTGGTCAAGGTGCCGCACCACGGATCGCCGACCTCGTCGAGCGCCGAGCTGGTCGCCGCCACCCGGCCGCGCTGGGCGGTCATCTCGTGCGGCTCGCAGAACCGGTTCGGCTTCCCCGACCCGGCGGTGGTGGCCCGCTGGCGCGCCGCCGGCGCCGAGGTGCTTCGCACCGACCAGGTCGGCACCGTCATCGCGAGGATCGGGCCGGACGGCCGGATGGCGGTCGCCGGGGTGGAGCCCCTGCCTTCGGCAGCGGAGTGAGCTCGAGATCGATCTGCTCCTCGAGCGCGCGCCGCATCGCCGCCAGCCGGTCGGCGTGATCTCCCGAGACCTCGCGCATGGTGCCCGGGTCGGCGGCGAGGTCGTAGAGCTCGTAGGTGTTGGCGTCCTGATCCCAGATGACCTCCCAGCCGTTCTGGAAGCCGGCCACCAGGTTGCGCGTGATGTTGCGATCGGCGATGAGCTCGGCGAGCACCATCCGGTCGGGCGGCGGCGCGCCTTCCAGCACGGCGGCGGCCAGCGAGCGGCCGTTCTGCCCGGCCGGCCGGGCGATGCCGACCAGGTCGAGCAGGGTCGGGCCGAGATCGACCAGGCTCACCGGCTGCAGGGCCGTGCGAGCGGCGCCGCCCGGCACCGCGACGACCAGCGGGACCCGGGCCAGCTCGCTGTACAGGCTGCGGCCGTGGAACTCGTGTCCGTGCTCGAAGAACTCGTCGCCGTGGTCGGCGGCCACCGCGACCACCGTCTTCGCCGCCAGCCCGGTGCGATCGAGCGCGTCGAGGATGCGGCCGAGCCGATCGTCGACCAGGCGGATCTCGGCGTCGTAGCGGTCGATCGGGCGATCGCCGAAGACCGTGCCGCCGGCTGGCTGGTCGTACGGGTTGTGCGGATCGATGAAGTGCATCCACAGGAAGAACGGCTGCTCGCCGGTCTGTGCCGCCAGGAAGGCCTCGGCGCGGGTCGCCATGTGCTCGGCGCTGTGCTTCTTGATGCGAGCGGCGCTGGCGTCGACCTCGCCGATGCCGTCGACCACGCCGGCGGTCTTGTCGAACATGGTCGTGCAGCAGAGGATGGCGGCGGTGTGGTAGCCGGCGCGCGCGAACGTCTGGCCGAGGAGCTCGTGCCGCTTCTTGACCAGGCGGGGCGGCCAGACGTCCTTGCCCTCCTCGAAGGCGAGGGTGGAGGTGTAGCGGGCGGTGAGCAGCGACGGGATGGCCCGCCGGGTGGTCGGGCTCGGCGTGATCGCCCACTCGAAGCGGGTGGCGCGCGCTGCCAGCCGCTCGAGCGACGGCGTGGTCTTGCGCCGGTAGCCGTAGGCGCTGGCGTGATCGGCGCGCACCGCGTCGATGGTGACGAGCAGGACGTTCTGCCGGCCGGGCGGGTTGTGGCTCGGCACCGGCTGGGTGCGGAAGGCGAGCATCTCGGCGGTGAGATCGCCGCCGGCGCAGTTGTCGTCGACGCCGTTCTCGGGGACCTCGGGGGCGCCGGGGTGGACGCGGGCATCGCCGTCGTTGCAGTCGGCGCCGCCGAAGCGGGACGGGAAGCCGTCGCCGTCGCGATCGCTCGCGGCCCACAGCGCGTGGAGGACGGTGGCGGAGGCGATCCCGTTGGCCGCGATCCGCTGGCGGGCGGCGTCGGCCGATCCGATGACGGCGAGCGAGGCGACCGCGGCGGCCGCCAGCGCGCCGAGCGCCGCCGTGCGGCCGTGGCGGCCGAGGCGAGCGGCCAGGTCGAGGCGGGCGGCGGTGATCAGGAGCGCGACGAAGCCGGCCGCCACCGCCGCCGGGCGGAAGTCGGCGTCGGGCGCCGCGCGGCCGAGGAAGACCGCGCTGCCGAGCGCGCTGACGGCGAGGACGATGGCCAGCGTGATGAACCCGGCGGCGCCCCGGGTGGCCCGGTGCAGGACCACGCGGCGCGCCAGCAGCCGCTCGAGCGGCGGCGACGCGAGCAGGGCCGCGAACAGGATGGCGACCGCGGCGACGGCGAGGACGCTGGCGTGGAGCAGGCCGACCGCACCGGCGGCGTTGAAGCGGCCGTGGGTGAAGACCGCCAGCCGGTAGGCGATGAGCGCGAGCAGCTTCACCGCGGTCAGCGCGACCAGGCCGCGGGCCAGGGCGGCCACCCGGCGCGGGCCGGCCGCCGCCAGGTCGGCCAGGTAGCCCTGCATCCAGCCCGGGCGGCTCACGACGTGCGCCAGCGCCAGGAGCGCGCCGCCGACCAGCGCGCCGCCGAGCGCGCCGAAGCCGACCGCGCAGAGCACCAGGACGGCCGGACCGCCGGCGCTGGCGATGAGCCACAGCGCCTCCACCCCGCCGAGCACCGCGCCGGCGAGCCCGGCGTGGATGAGGGTTCGCTCGAGCCACAGGAGCGGCGCGCGGCTCATGATGCCCGCCGTTCCCGCCGCCAACCGACCGCGGCGACGATCGCTGCGGCGAGCGTGCCGAAAAGGCTCACCAGGGCGAGCGCCAGCCAGCCGGGCGGCGAGTACTCCATGACGATCTCGTGCCGCCCCGGTCCGACCGCCAGACCGCGGAACACGCCGTTGGCCGGCGCGATGGCCGTCTCCTCGCCGTCGACCCAGGCGCGCCAGCCGGGAAAGTAGCTCTCGTGGATCACCACCACGCCGGCCGCCGGCGCCTCGATCGCGGCGACCAGACGGTTGCGCCCGAGCTCGACCAGCCGGCCGGAGACCGGCGCGGCGTCGCCGCCGGCGCCGGCCGCCGCCAGCTCGCCGTCGAAGGTGCCCTCCTCGAGCACCGCGGCGGTGCCCGGCGGGTGGCGGACCAGCTCGGCGAGCGCCTCCGCGGCGCCTCCCTTCACCACGGTCGCCCGGTCGACCCAGAGGACGGCGGGCGCCACCTGGTTGACCTTGCGCACGTGCTTCTTCACGGGGGTGAAGGCGGCGGTGTCGCTTCCGGCGACCTTGAGCGGGCGCTGGTGGGCGTCGAGAAACCAGCCGACGTTGGCGTGACCGAGCTGGCGCGGCTGGCGCTGCACGATATCGAGCAGGGCGTTGTAGCGCGACAGCGCCAGCGGGTCGTCCTCGTAGCCGCCGAAGTCGCGGATGTGAAGGCGGGTCCCCGGACGATAGCCGAGGTAGTGGCGGTCGTAGACCCGGACGCCGAGCGGCACGCCCTCCATGCCGGCCGCCTCGCCGTCGCGCTTGGTGGACGGCAGCGCGTGCATGCGCTGCTCGACGTCCGACTTGCGGGCGAACCAGAGGTCGGTCGCGACGAAGAGCACCGCCAGCGCCGCGAAGACCTGCTTCCAGCTGCCGGTGCGGGTGAGGATCATCGCGGTCAGCCAGACCGCGATCGCGTTCGACAGGCAGGTCAGCACGAAGGCGTCGCGCAGCGGCTGGGGGTCGAGGTTGTTCCGCTGGGTGACCGCGAAGCCGGTGCCGAAGATCAGGAGCGCGAGGACGCCCCACACCAGGACGCCGCGCAGGATCTTGCGCGCCACCTCCCTGGCCTCGAGCCGGATCACCCCGTCGAGTCCCTCGGCGGCCAGGATGGCGATCGGCAGCTGGGTGACGTAGAGGTAGCGGTGGGCGCGCCGGAAGAATCCGAACGGCTCGAACACCGAGGCGCCGAAGGCGAGGAAGTCGCCGGTCTGGCCGAGCGCGCAGGCGAAGCCGATCACCGCGACCGCGGCCAGCACCAGGCGGCGGCCGCTGACGAAGGCGGTGAGCGCGATGGCCGCCCAGATGATGGCGCCGGCGCCCAGGTAGGTGTTGCCCCCCAGCATGCGCGGCATCAGGAGCGCCACCATGTCGTCGATGCCGAAGGTGCTCTCGGTGATGAAGTCGAGGTTGCGCGCCTCGCGCACGGTCTGGTCGACCGCGCTGCCGGTCGATCGCAGCTGGGCCGCCACCATCGCGAGGTAGAGGCCGGCGGCGGTGGCGCCGGCCACCGCGAAGGCCCGCAGATAGGCCCGCCGCTCGGGCGAGCCGCGCGGCCCGGCGCCGCGCGCGCCGGCCACCGCTGCCCAGACCCCGTACGGCGCGATGATGAGGAGCGAGTACCAGAAGGAGGCCGGCGCGCCGGCCAGCGTGCACATGGCGCCGGCGAGCGCGAGGAGGGCGCCCCGTGCCCGCGTCGGGCGCGCGGCGAAGTGATCGATGGCGGCCAGCACCCACGGCGTCCACGCCATGCTCCAGTTGAGCGCAGAGAAGACGTTGTGCAGGTAGGGGTAGCTGAGGATGAAGACGAACCCGCCGACGTAGCAGGCGGCCGGGTGCAGGCCGCGCCGCCGGAGGTAGACCCAGGCGCCGAAGCAGGCCAGCCAGAAGTGCAGCACCACCTTGACGGCGATCCACCAGTAGTCGGCCTCGCCGGCGAGCGCGGCGCCGCCGAGCAGGAGCCAGGTCCCCGGGTAGAAGATGCCGGCCTGCGGATCGGTGTGGAACGGATAGCCGGCCCGGTCGTAGGGGTTCCACAGCGGGAGGTCGCCGTCGGAATAGGCGTCGAGCTGGTACTGGAGGTCGCCCCAGTACTCCCACTGGGCGTCCCAGCCGAAGGTCCGCCGGGCGCCGTCGATCGGGGTCCACAGGCGCCAGAACAGCGCCATGAGGCAGATCAGGAAGACCAGAGCGGCGGCCGCGTACGAGCTGGCGATGCGGCGCCCGATGGCCCTTTCCGGCATCTCGAGGGTCGACGTTACGCCCGCTCGCCGCCGATTGTCTCGCGCCGCGCGCGCGTGAATAATGCCCTCACGTGTCCGTGCTGCGCCTGCGCGATCGGTTCGGGCTCGCGCTCGTCGCCATGACCCTCGCGGCGGCGCTGAGCGAGTGCCTGCGCGCCTGGCCCAGCGAGTCGCCGGGCGGACCGTTCGCGCTCCTGCTCATCGCGCAGGTCCTGGTGCTGAGCGCCCTGTGGACCGCGCCGGTCGCCCTCCTCATGGTCGGCGTCGCGGCTTCGCGGAATCGATGGTGGCCCCGGAAGACGTCAACAGGCGACGGGGAACAGGGAACCGGGAACAGGGAACCGGCGAACGAACTGTCCGGTCCCCGGTCCCCGGTTCCCGGTCCCCGGTCCCCGGTCGACGTTCGCGGCTGGCTCGTCTGGGTCGGACCGGCAGGCTTCGCGATGGTCACCATCGGCACGGCGCTGCTGCGATGGAGCCAGCGGGCGTTCGTGCGCCAGGACCTGGCGGCCGCGGTGATGCCGGTCGCGCTCATCGCCGTCTTCGCGGCCATCGCGGCGGTCGCGGTGCTCGCCCATCGCGCCCTGCGGCAGCGCATCGCCGCGCTGCCGCGCTGGGCGCTCCTCGCCATCGCCGGCGGCGGGGTGGTGGTGGCGGCCGTGGTCCATCTGGCGCGCTTCCCGGCGGTGCTCGACGACCCGTTCATCCCCGTGCTCATCCAGGTCGCCGCGGTGGTCGCGCTCGGCGCCGTGCTGTTCCTCCAGGTGCGCTCGCTGCCGCGGCGTCCCGGCTGGATCGGCGTCGGCGGGTTCGCCGGCGCCTGGCTGGCCCTGTTCGCCGTCCTCCTGTGGGGCGGCCGGATCGCGCCCCTGTCCTATCCGGTGGCGGCGGCGGCGCTCGAGCAGCGCGGGCTGGCGGCGGCCCGGGTCGCCCCGCTGCTCGGCCGGCTGGGCGACAGTGACGGCGACGGCTTCGGCCGCTGGTTCGGCGGGCTCGACTGCGACGACGGCGACCCGGCGGTCAATCCGCTGGCGGCCGACCGGCCCGGCGATGGCATCGACCAGGACTGCTTCGAGGGCGACCTGGCCGCCTCGGCCATCGAGGCGGATCGCGCCGAGCGCGTGCGCGGCCGGCGGCCGGCCCAGAAGCGGGCCGACAGCGTCATCCTGATCACGGTCGACGCGCTGCGCGCCGACGCCGTCGGGTTCGCCGGGGCCAGGAAACCGACCAGCCCGAATCTCGACCGGCTGGCCCGGCGCTCGGCGGTGTTCAGCGCCGCCTGGTCACCGGCCCCGATGACCCGCCGGGCCTTCCCGGCCCTCTTGTCGGGCCGCTACCCCTCCAACGTCCACTGGCTCGACCTCGAGACCAGCTACCCGTACCCGGTGTCGCACGAGGACAACCTCTACCTGGCCGAGGTCCTGTCCGGCGCCGGGCTGAAGACGGCGATGGCGGTCCCCTTCAACTACGCGGTCAACTCGCGCTTCGACCAGGGCTTCGAGGTCAAGCGCGTGCGGCCAGCGTCGCGCTACAAGGACGAGATCTGCGGCAACCTGGTGGTCGACGACGCCATCGGCGTCCTCGAGGGCTGGGCGGCGGCCGCCCCGCCGCCGCGCTTCTTCCTCTGGGTCCACTTCTACGAGGCCCACTTTCCCTACGCGCGCCACGCCGAGTACGAGTTCGGCGACGAGCCGCACGACCGCTACCTGGCGGAGGTGCGCTACATCGACGAGCAGATCGGCCGGCTGCTCCGGCGCGTCGACGAGCTCGGCCTGGCGGGCACCACCGCCATCGTCTTCACCGGAGACCACGGCGAGGAGTTCGGCGAGCACGGCGGCGAGACCCACGGCGACCTCTACCCGGAAGATCTGAAAGTCCCGCTCCTGGTCCACCTGCCGGGCGCCGCCGCTCGCCGCATCGCCGGCGAGGTGCGCCTCATCGACGTGGCGCCGACCATCAGCGACCTGCTCGGCGTCGCCGCGCCGCCCTCGTTCGACGGCGAGAGCCTGGTGCCGCAGCTCGACGGTGCTCCGGTGCCCGACCGGCCGCGCTTCGCCGAGCTCATCCCCGACAAGAAGGTTCCGCGCCGCGTGGTGACCATCACCTCCGGCGGCTGGCAGCTCATCGTCGACTTCGCGCTCGGCAGCCGCGAGCTGTTCGATCTGGCGAGCGACCCGACCGGGCAGAAGAACCGCCTCATCGAGGCGCCCGACCGGGCGCGCCAGCTCGAGGTCCTCCTGCGCCGGCACATGGCGCTGCGCATCGGGCCGCTGGTGGTCGAGTCGGCGAAGTCGAAGAAGAAGAAGGCAGGCCGATGAGCCGCCTCCGCCGGCTGGTGGGCGAGCTGGCGCCCGAGGCGGCGATCGCCTCGGTGGCCGCCGCGCTGGCCGGCGGCGCCGTCGAGGTGGCGACCGGCGCCGACAGCCCGCTGCACGCCGCCGGCGGCATCGGCTTCCTCGCGCTCTACGCGGTCCCGCTCGGCGCGCTGGTGAGCGGGCTCGCCCGCCTGTTGTGGCGGGGCTGGCGGCCGCGCGAGCTGGCAGCCGCGCTGACCGACGCGGAATCGGGCGGCGTGCCGCGCCTGGCCGCCTGGCTCCTGTACCTGGTCGCCGCCGCCCTGCTGGTCGCCGCCATCGTGCTCCAGGGCATGAACTTCGTCACCGGCGAGAGCACGGCCCGCGTGGTCTACTCCCTGGCCGCGCCGATCCTGGCAGTCGCCGGTGTCGCGCTGGTCGCCGCGCTGTCGCGCCCGGCGGTGGACGGGCTGGCCGCCGGCCTCGCCCGCCTCGACCGGTCCGCCGCCCGCCGGCGCGGCGCGCCGCTGTTCACGCCGGTTCGCGTCCTCGTCGGCATCCTGGTGCTGGTGGCCGCCCTCCTGGCCGCCGCCTGGTTCGTCACCATCGAGCCGCACGTCGGCTACCTCGACCTGTCCTTCCTGCCGCCGCTGGTCGTCTGGCTCGCCGTGCTCCTGGCCGCGCCGACCGGGCTCGCCGCGCTCGCGTCGCGCCCGCGCCTGGCGGCTGGCATCACCGCCGCCATCGGTACCGTGGTCATCGCCTGCTCGTCGGTCGCGCTCTGGCTGCGCTATCAAAGGCCGTACGCGATGCTCGAGATCTGGGGCGAGTCGAAGATCGCCGGCGCCGCCATCGACCAGCTCTACGACATCGAGTCGCTGCGCGGCGAGCTCCACATCGAAGGGATCGAGCCGGTGGCCAGGCCGGGCGCCCAGCACCCGGACATCGTGCTCGTCACCATCGACACCGTGCGCGCCGACCGCACGCCGCTCTACGGCGGCCCGGCCCGCATGCCGGCGCTCGCCTCGCTCGGCCCGCAGGCGGCCGTCTTCGAATGGGCCTTCGCGCCGGGCAACGTGACCCGCCGCTCGCTGCCGTCGATGGCCACCGGCGTGAGCGTGCCGCGCCTGCGCGGCCGCGTCGCCGGCTGGGCGCTCAAGCTGGATCCCCGCCACATCCTCCTGGCCGAGCGCCTCCGCGCGGCCGGCTACGACACCGCCGGCTTCTTCTGCTGCACCTCGCACTTCGCCGAGCGCCACCGCCTGGGCCTCATCCGCGGCATCGACCACGAGTGGATCGAGAAGGACGGCGAGCGGCTGGCCGGCATGGCGAGCCGCTGGTTGCGCCAGCGCCGCTCGCCGAAGCCGCTCTTCCTCTGGTTCCACTTCATCGAGCCGCACGGCTGGGAGCACGACCACCCGGCGGCCAGCGGCGCCAAGAAGCGCGAGCTGCGCTACGACATGGGCCTCGCCGACGCCGACCGCGCGCTCGCCCAGGTGCTCGAGGCGGTGTGGAAGGATCCCGCCCGGCGAGCCCGCACGGTCCTGGTGGTGACGTCGGATCACGGTGAGGGTCTGGGGGATCACGGTGTGCGCAACCACGCCGCCTCGCTCTACAACTCGGAGATCCGCGTCCCGCTCCTCATCGCCGGCCCCGGGATCAGGCCGCGCCGCATCCAGCGCACGGTCGGCCTGCACGACCTGGCCGCGACGCTGCTCGATCTCGCCGGCTTCGTGCCGCCCGGCATGCCGGCGATGGACGGCGCCTCGGTCGCGCCGGTCCTGTTCGGCACCGCGCGGGACGAGGGTGGTGAGGCCTACGCGGCGATGATGGAGGACCGCTCGGTCTCCACCGCCCAGCGCGCCCTGGTGGTCGGCAACTACAAGATCATCCAGCGGGACGGCAGGCCCTACGAGCTCTACGACATCCGCGCCGACCCGCACGAGCGGCGCAACCTCTACACCAGCCAGCCCGAGCTGGCCGCCCGGCTCAGGCGCGAGCTGGCGGCGCGCAAGCGGACCGACGACGAGGATCCCTTCTAGTGAGCGAGCCGAAGCGGAGCAAGGCGAGCGGCGTGAGCGAGCCCCGCAGGGGCCGCGGATCGGTCGAGCGCGGCGAGAGCCGCGGTCCCGATCTCCAGCTGTCGGTGGTGATTCCGGCCTACAACGAGGCCCCGCGCCTCGAGCCGACCCTGCGCCGGGTGATCGAGTTCTGCCGCGCCGCCCGCCCGTCCTACGAGCTCCTGGTGGTCGACGACGGCTCGACCGACGGCACCGCCGCGCTGGCGCGCCGGGTCGGCCTCGAGTGCCCCGAGCTGCGCGTCATCGAGCTCGGCGGCAACCGCGGCAAGGGGGCGGCGGTGCGCGCCGGCATGCTGGCGGCCACCGGCCGACACATCCTGTTCTCCGACGCCGACCTGGCCACGCCGATCGAGGAGCTGGACAAGCTCGAGCGCCACCTGGCCGAGGGCAACGACATCGCCATCGCCTCGCGCGCGCTGCCCGGCGCCGACATCCGGGTCCGCCAGCACCCGCTGCGCGAGCTCATGGGCCGCTCCTTCAACCTCATGGTCCGGCTGGCGGCCATCGGCGGCATCCGCGACACCCAGTGCGGGTTCAAGCTGTTCACCCGCGAAGCGGCGCACGACCTCTTCGCGCGCGCCGCGGTGGACGGCTTCGCCTTCGACGTCGAGATCCTGTGGCTGGCGCGCGGCCGCTACCGGGTCGCCGAGGTGCCGGTGGTGTGGAGCCACGTCGAGGAGTCGAAGGTCTCGCCCGGCAGCGATGCCGCCCGCATGTTCCTCGACCTCCTGCGCATCCGCTGGCGGCACCGCCGCGGCTGACGCCGGGGGCGAGCTAGTCGACCTCGACGTCGTTGCAGGCGGCCTGGAAGGTGGCCATCGCCTCGGCCAGCGGGGTCGCCAGGTCGCCCTGGCAGATCGAGCTGGTCACCGCGTTGTCGCCCACCTGATCGGCGAAGTCGATGAGGCGCTCGGCCTCCTCGGCATTGCCGAGATCCGAGGAGCAGGCGCCGGGCCCGACCCCGGCGATGATCGCCGCCGCCCAGCGGTCGCGGCTGCCGGCCACCCCGTCGAGCGCCGAGACGTACTGCGACACCGGCGCGGCCGAGCCGCACAGGTCCTCGCCGATGCCGAGGGTGAAGTGGTCGTCCGGCCGCGAGCAGTCCTCCTCGTCGGTCAGGATGACGAGCGCCAGGAGCGCCTCGCTGCGCAGGAAGCCGGCGTTCGAGCTGTCGGCCATGCGCTCGGTCACCGCCAGGCGCGCCCCCTCGAGCGGCATCTCATCGCTCGGTCCGCCGGTGCCGACCGAGGCGATGCACGAGAACTTGGTGCTCACGTCGGTGTCGCCGCGCTGGAGCCAGCGGCGCGGCATGGCGCAGCCGGATCCCTCTTGCAGATGTCCGTCCTCGCCGTCCTGCGACTCGGGGATGTTCCAGGGCAGCCCGGTGTCGATCTCGTAGTCCTTCGACACGCCGGTGGTGGTGACGCCGACGTGGTAGTCGATGGTCTGACCGTCGGCGTTGGTGAAGCTCTCGAGCACCTGGACGAAGGCGGGGAAGTTGGCCGCCAGGTTGGTCTGCTCCTGCTGCATCGACCCCGAGTTGTCGATGATGAAGAGGATGTCCATCGCATCGCACGCCTCGCGCGGGCCGCCGTCGGGCCAGTCGAGGGCAGGGTGGGCGTCGGCGCGATCGCCGTCGCCGCCGCCATCGACCGCGTCGCCGGCGCCGTCACCTCCTCCGCGGTCGTGAGCGGCCGGACCGCACGCGGTGGACGACAGGATCAGGATCGGACTCAGAGCGATCGCGAGCCTCATGCTTACCCCCCCAGGTCAGCGCGAGGCGACTATACGAAACGCGCGACGGGGACACGCAACGAGGGGCCGCTTTCGGCGCCATTTTCGTCGCGGCGACTGACTGACCGGTCAGCGCAGTGACGCGCAGAGCGAGGCGGGCACGCCCTGCTTGGCGAGGTCGGAGCAGTCGATGCCAGTGCCGAGATCGAGTCCCTTCCACGCCCCGGCCTCGCGCTTCATGAAGAGGAGCGCGGCGTCGGCCTCCTCCTTCTTCGGCTCGACGACGAGCAGCGCGAAGTCGCCCTCCTGCGCCTGGATCTTGAGGGTGAACTCGAGGCCGGCGGCCGCGTGCTTGCGGGTATATGCCTCGGCCGCCGCGAGCAGCGCGGCGTCTTCCTGGCTGTCGGCCGGCTGCTCGGCGGCGGCTGCCGCCGGCTGCTCCTGATCCGCCACTGCTCCCGGGCCCGGCGCCGGGACCGGCTCGACGGGCGCCGGCTCGGAGCTGCCACCACACGCGCAGAGGGCAAGGACAGCGAAAGGCAAGGCGAGGCTGGAGCGCATGGGCGGACTCTACAACGAGCCGGCCCGGCAGTTCGCGAGCTCGATGGCGACCGACTCGAACTCGGCGGGTTCGTCCCCTGCCACGCCGCCGCCCGACACCAGGAGCGTGACGTCCTCGGCCACGAGCGGCGTCGGGCGCGCGTCGATCTCGGTCCAGTCGGCGCCGTCCGCCGAGGTCTCCCAGTGGACGGTGCCGCCGTCTTCGCGCATGCGCCAGTGGACGTGCACCTCCGGCAGGTAGTCGATCTCGAGCGCCGAGGTGGTGTCGGCGCCGACCATGATGGTGGCGCGGAGGATTCCGTCGCTGGCGTAGGTCTGCACCTTGGTGTCGCCGGAGTGGAACTCGAGGATGGTCATGCCGCCGACCTGCGCGATCTCGGCGCTGATCGATCCGCCGCGGATGTCGTGACTGTCCGCCGTCGCGTAGCCGGCCCATGCCGGATCGACACCGCTGTAGGCGACGCGCAGCACCCCGTCGGCCTCCTCGAGCGCGGCGCCGTCGTCGTTGTAGGCCAGCCAGTCGGAACCGGTGACGCCGTCCTCGAAGTCGTCGACCACC
>Ga0111538_10001007_pt1 | contig 39160 bp, 34 predicted proteins | sample SoiMethybrSBSTD1_FD_79669 | JGI IMG/M metagenome (GOLD analysis project Ga0111538, IMG submission 79669) | Bulk soil microbial communities from a Populus tree surrounding site in Tennessee, USA - Soil MetaG P. TD hybrid SBSTD1 (version 2)... | ecosystem: Environmental > Terrestrial > Soil >...
CCACGGAATTCCGGCGCCGCATCCAGGTTCCGCTCGAGAACCGTCGCCAGCGAGTCGAGCGATGGATTGATGCTTTTTTCGATCACGCCATCGACCGCGCGCACCAGGTTTCCGTGCCAGGCTTCGTTGCCCAGCGGCTGGAAGTCAGGTGGCAATCCGAACGGACTCGATTCTGGCGGAGCGATCAGGCCGCGCACGTGCGCGATCGCGCGAATCGCCGCAGCGCGGGACAGGCGGATCTCACGTCTCGCTCGTTCCTCGTATTCCGTCTGGAGAACGCGCGCCACGAAGCTCACGGAGCCCACAAGGCTGAGAAACCGCTGTGCGGCGCGTTCATCCTCGATCCGCTGCGATTTCAGGATGAGGATCGATCGATCGAAAACGGACTGTCCCGGTGCCAGATCGGTCAGCTCTGTCCAGTGGAACGCGGCCCATCCGGACATCGCCTCGAATTCCCAGCGCATCGACAGCCAGGTGACATACGCGTCTTCGGTCAACGCGCGAACATTGATTTCGTCGAGTGCAACCAGGCCCGCGCGCGCGAACTGTGCGTCTTCCTTGGCCTGTCCCAGCGCAGGATCGGGAAGGTTCGTCGCGGCGATGTCCGCTCGTGCCATCAGCTCGGGACGGCTTACCGCCAGGTACTTCCAATACTCCTGCACCGCGACATCGAGCTTGAGTTGCACGAAAGCCGAATCCGACCTCGACGGCGGCCGCTGCATTGCCGTGGCGCAGCCTTCGAGTCCTGCGGTGAGCGACACTATCAGCCCGGCGTATCGACACACTCGGCCGAGGCGGCGGAGATTCATCACGCGTCTCATCACGGGGTGTGAAGGTAGGGTTCGCCCGTGGGATGAAAAGGGGACGGTGAGCGTCGCGAGAAGCGTTCAGCCTTTGGAGGGGTTATCATGCGGCATGGCCCCCCTGCGTCGTCGCCTGCGAGCCTGGCCCACGCGTTTGTTGCGCGCTGCCGCGATTGCCGCACTCGTCGCCTGTGACTCTGCCACGGCGGGTGGCGCGGAGGAGCCTAACGTCGAACTGGCCACCGACGTCGTCGCGAGCGGGCTCGATACCGTCTGGGAGCTGGTCTGGGGGCCCGACGGCTTCATCTGGATGACCGAGCGCGGCGGACGAATCTCGCGAGTGAATCCGCAGACGGGCGCCGTCACTCCAGTTGGCCAGGTTACGGTGAGCGAAATCGGCGAGGGTGGCTTGATGGGCCTCGCGCTGCACCCCGACTTTGCGACGCAGCCGTGGTTGTACGTGGCGCACACGTACACGTCGCAGGCAGGCACACGAAACCGCGTCGTCCGTTTCCGTTATGACGGAAACACACTCGGCTCGCAGGAGATTCTCGTCACCGACATACCGGGTTCATCGATTCACAACGGATCGCGAGTGGTCATCGGGCCCGATCGACTGCTTTACGTCACGACGGGGGACGCCTCGGATGGGTCCATCGCGCAGAACAAGGATGCGTTGGCAGGCAAGATCCTCCGCCTGACGCTCGACGGACAACCGGCGCCGGGCAATCCATTCAACTCCCGGATCTATTCCTTCGGCCATCGTAATCCGCAGGGGATGGTCTTTGCGCCCGACGGCACGCTCTACATCACTGAGCACGGACCATCGGACAACGATGAGGTGAACAGGATCGAGGCGGGACGCAATTACGGCTGGCCGAACGTTCACGGCAAGTGCGACGGCGACATCGGCATGTCCGAGTCCGCGTTCTGCTCGGCGAACAATGTCGTCGAGCCGCTCGAAAACTGGACGCCGACGATCGCACCGGCCGGCCTTGCGTATTACGACTCGAACCTGATCCCGGGGTTCCGCCGAAGCCTGCTCTTCGCGACGCTCAAGGACGAGACGTTGTATCGACTCGCGCTGTCGCCAGACGGCAAGAGCGTCACGTCCACGACGAAAATGTTCGATGGCGACTTCGGGCGCCTGCGCGCGGTGCTCGTCGCTCCGGACGGCTCGATCTACATCGGAACGTCGAACCGCGACGGCCGCGGCTCGCCCTCGTCAAACGACGACCGGATCATTCGCATTCGCCCTCGCTGAATGAGCTTTCTCGAGTGGAGTCCGCTCGAGGGCTTCGCGGCGGCGTTCGGCCTTGTCAGCGTTTACCTGAGCACGCGACAGAACATCTGGAGCTGGCCCACTGCGATCGTGAACGTCGCGCTGTACGCGATCGTGTTCTACCAGGGCCGCCTGTATGGCCAGATGGGACTTCAGCCGGTGTATCTGGCGCTGTCCATCTACGGCTGGTACGAGTGGCTTCATGGTGGCGCGGAAAAGACCGAGCTCCAGGTGTCGCGCGCATCACCGCGCCTGCTCGGTGCGCTGGCAATACTGAACATCGTGACGTGGATTGCACTTGCGGCGTTGCTTCGCCGGACCGACGCCGCCCTCCCCTGGCTCGACGCGTTGCTCGCGACGACCAGCCTCGTCGCTCAATGGATGATGACGAGGAAGATCCTCGAGAACTGGCTCGTCTGGATCGCCCTCGACGTGGTATACGTGCCGATGTTCATCTCCCAACACCTTTATGCCACCGCGCTGCTGTACGCGGCGTTCCTGGTCCTCGCGGTCATGGGATTCGTGGAGTGGCGCCGTTCGCTCGTCAGGCGCCTGTCTCCCGCATGACCGCGCCGCACGTGACGCGCGTGGTCGTCACCGGATCCGAGTCGACCGGGAAGACGACCCTCGCCCACGAACTCGCGACGCACTTCGGATCCCTGTGGGTGGGCGAACAGTCACGCACATACGCCCAGCGCGCGAACCGGTCGTTGAACGCCGAGGATGTTGCGCCGATCGCAAGCGCGCAGATCGCCGCCGAGGATGCCGTGCTGGCCGATGCGCGCAAGCGCGGCGATCACTGGTTGTTCTTCGATACGGACCTGATCAGTACGGTCGTGTACGCGCGCCACTATTACGGCGCCTGTCCGTCGTGGATAGAAGCTGAAGCGTTCGCCCGCCGCGGTGATCTCTACCTGCTCGCGGAAATCGACATTCCATGGACGCCCGATGGCATTCGTGACCGTCCGGAACACCGCGAGGAGCTCGATCACGCGTTTCGTGAAGCGTTGGTCGAGTTCCAGACGAACAACTGTCACGTTCGCGGGCTCGGCGAGCACCGGCTGGCGTCCGCCATCAAGTGCATCGCCAACGTGGAAACGTGAGGAGAAATCGAAGGGGCCCGGCTTCATCGCCGAGCCCCCTGACGCTGATCTCTGATCGCTTACCGCTTGCTGCCCGCTGACAGCCGATCGCTGCCCGCTTGCTGATCGCTGATCGCTGATCGCTGATTAGTACCTGTAGTGTTCCGGCTTATACGGCCCCTGGTTATCCACGCCGATGTACGAAGCCTGGTCCGGCGTCAGCTGCGTGAGCTTGGCGCCAAGCTTGTCGAGATGCAGCCTCGCGACTTTCTCGTCGAGGTGCTTCGGTAGCGTGTAGACCTTCTTCTCGTACGTGTTCGCACGCTGGTGCAACTCCATCTGCGCCAGCACCTGGTTCGAGAACGACGCCGACATCACGAAGCTCGGATGCCCCGTGGCGCAGCCCAGGTTGAGCAAGCGCCCCTCGGCCAGGATCAACACCGAGTGACCGTCGGGGAAGATCCACTCATCGTACTGCGGCTTGATGTTCACCGTCTTGATGCCGGACACCTTCTTCAGTCCGGCCATGTCGATCTCGTTGTCGAAGTGACCGATGTTCCCGACGATCGCCTTGTCCTTCATACGGGACATGTGCGCCGTCGTGATGACGTCCTTGTTGCCCGTCGCGGTGATGAAGACGTCAGCCGTCGACACCACGTCGTCGACCGTCGAGACCTGGAAGCCTTCCATCGCCGCCTGCAGCGCGCAGATCGGGTCGATCTCCGTCACGACGACACGCGCGCCCTGGCCACGCAACGCCTGCGCGCAACCCTTGCCGACTTCGCCGAAGCCGCAGACTACCGCCACTTTCCCGCTCAGCATGACGTCGGTGGCGCGATTGAGGCCGTCGATCACCGAGTGCCGGCAGCCGTAGATGTTGTCGAACTTCGACTTGGTGACCGAGTCGTTCACGTTGATCGCCGGGAAGAGCAGCGTGCCGTTCTTCATCATCTCGTACAGGCGATGAACACCAGTGGTCGTTTCTTCCGAGACGCCGCGAATGTCAGCGGCGACCTTTGACCAGCGGCCGGGGTGCACCTTCGCCTGGTCGCGGAGAAGCTGAAGGATCACACCCCACTCTTCCGGATCATTCTTCGCGTCGAACGCGGGAATCTTCCCTGCCTTCTCGAACTCGGCGCCCTTGTGAACGAGAAGCGTGGCGTCGCCGCCATCATCGAGCAGCAGGTTCGGGCCCGAGCCGTCAGGCCACATCAGCGCCTGCTCGGTGCACCACCAGTACTCGTCGAGGGTCTCGCCCTTCCAGGCGAACACCGCGATGCCACGAGGATTCTCCACGGTGCCGTTAGGCCCGACCGCGACCGCAGCGGCCGCGTGATCCTGCGTCGAGAAGATGTTGCACGACACCCAGCGCACGTCCGCGCCGAGGTCCACAAGCGTCTCGATGAGGACCGCGGTCTGCACCGTCATGTGCAGCGAACCCATGATCTTTGCGCCGGCCAGCGGCTTCGATCCGCGATGTTCGGCGCGAATGGACATGAGTCCCGGCATCTCGTGTTCAGCGAGCCGGATCTCCTTGCGCCCCCACTCGGCGAGTCCGAGGTCCGCGACCTTGAAGGCGGGCCGGTCGAGTGCGGTGGTCGATGGGCGAACTGTCGTTGTCATGCGTCGTCCCCAGTCGTTGCAGTTGAAGTGTTCAGTTGAGTAGTACTTGCTGTGGCCTGTGGCCTGTGGCCTGTGGCCTATGGCTTATTTGGTTCCCGTGGCTACAAACAGCGCCGGCGCCTTCGCCCCCGGATCACTCGGAAGCGCTACCACTTTCACCCGTGAAAACCCGGCACCTTCCATCCACTCGGTGATCTGGCTCTCGGAAAACCCAAGCCAGACATGGCCGAGGTGCTCCCGATACTCCGACCGCTCGTGAGGCAGAAGGTCAACCACCAGAAGCCGACCCCCGATCTTGAGCACACGTCTCGACTCGACGAGGACGTGCCGCGGGTCCGGTGAGTGATGGAGTACGAGCGAAAGGACCGCGGCATCGAGTTCATTCGCCGCGACCGGCAGCGCTTCCAGTTCCCCCATGCGCAACTCCACGCCCCGGGTTCCGGAAAGCCGGGTCCGTGCGCGATCGAGCATGCTGTCCGACGCATCCACCCCGATGACCCGGCCCACGAACGGCGCGAGCAGCGCGGTCAGGTGACCGCTCCCGCAACCGAGGTCGCCCACGACCCAGCTCTCGTCGAGGAGGCCCAGCAAGGCTCCGCCACCAACGGCCGTTCCAAAGAGTTCCTGGCGAAGGTCGTCCCAGGTGGCACCGGCACCAGCGAAAAACTCACGCGACTTCGCGCGCCGCTGTGCGACCACGTCGCCCAGCCGGGCAATGTCGCGCTTGAAATGCGATCCAGTCCGCAGGTCATCGACAACGACAGACCAGAGTTTTTCAGCGCCAGAATCGAGCTTCGCATTCCTGGCGTAGAACCGGCTAGTGCCTTCGTGCCGCGTGGTCACCCAGTTGTCGTCCGCGAGCACTTTGAGGTGCCGGCTCACCGTGGACTGCGGGAGAGAAAGCACCGAGCACAGTTCGCCGACCGTCAGTTCCTGCTGTTCCAGCGCGAGCAGGATCCGCCCCCGGGTGGGGTCGGCCAGCGTGGCCAATCGGTCGTGAACGTGGGCGGTGGCAGTCATATCCGTCAATCCGGATAGAATGCTAGATACATCTGACATAAAGCGCAACTCCTGACATCATGGCGCCATCATAAGGCTGGAAGACGACAGTGCCGCCGAGCTTGATCGCCCGGCGGCATCTAGTCCAAGTCTAAATTTGAAAGGCTGTTACAGCGCCGATATAAAGAAGTTCATCAGGTTGATCGCACATCGCCCATCGCACATCGACCATCCGGTCATTGCATGCGTGGAGTAAACATGATGTGCGCCTTCGGCGTCCCGGAGAACATGATCCAGGGACCGTCATTCTGTGGCTTGTCGCTCAACCCCGTCGACGCAGCCGTCGCGTACGGGATGTAGACCACGTAGAGCAGCCTGGCTCCCGGCGCCGTTCCGGTCTTCGGATCGAAGGCGCCACCGGTCAGCGAATACAGGCTTGCTGGGTGGTTGGGCAGTTTCAGCGTCCCTGCCTTGGCTTCGCGAAAGCGAACGCTGTCGACCTGGACGCCCGTCACACCGCTCGCGCGGAGCTCGCGCCCGCGGAGCATGAACGGCTCCATCGAGTCGTGATAACAGGCGACGTGGAACTGTGTCTGCTTCGGATCATCCGCGAGGCAGGTCATCGAGCCGGTGCCCTTCCGAAGCATCGCGAGCTTCCCGTCCGACCCGTAGCCCAGGACCGTCGCTAACGCCCGCGCGTCCGTGGGAAGTGGCAGGACCGCGGCGGCGATCTGCTCCGGCGCCGGCGCAATCGCCGCCGTCTGGGCACCGCCAACTGCGGCAACTGCGCAAGAAAACATCGCTGCCCAACCGAGACGCGCGATCATCCTTCGCCCTCCCCTGTTCATGTGAGTGACTCGAGCCCCGCGCGAAGGCGCGGGAGCGCTCCCTCGATATCCGCAACCGACACTGCGCCAACGGAGAGTCGGAACCAGCCTTCGTCGGTCGATGAACCGAAGGCGTCGAACGGCACGACCGCCATGCCGGCCTCTTCCAGCAACCATTTCCGGACGTCATCCCACGACGCCAGCTTCGCCCCGTTACGTGCCACGCGGCCACGAAGGTTGAAGCGCGCGCTGAGGTAGATCGCCCCCATCGGCTCCGTGGCGTCCACGGCATGCCCGGCCGCCTTGAAGTCCTGGATGGCCGAGTAGAGCAATTGCAGTCGCTGCTGCACACCGGCGATCAGCGACTCACGGAACGTGGCGATCGCCGCCGTGTCATCCAGCAACCTGGCCGTGGCCACCTGTTCCGCGCGCGGCGCCCACGTGCCGACGTGTGTCAGGACGTTCTCCATCACCTTGATCGCCGGCGCGGGCCCGAGCACCCAACCCACTCGCATACCAGTCGCCGCGAAGGCCTTGGAGATGCCGTCGATCAGGAACGTGTACGGCGCCATTTCCGGCCTGAGCGACACCGGGTTTACGTGCTCGACGCCGCCGAAGGTGAGCTGCCAGTACACATGGTCGTACAACACGTACAGCGGGCCCTCGGTGGCGGAACGCCGCGCGTTCTCCTCGAGCACCAGGTCGCAGATCGCGCCTAACGACTCGGCGGTGAACGCCGTGCCGGTCGGGTTGAGCGGGGAGTTCAGCGCGAGCATCCGCGCGCCGCGGATCACGGGCTCCAGTCGCTCGCGCGTCGGCAGGAATGCGTCCGCCGCGCCGCACTCGATCTGGACGGCCTCGGCACCCACCATGTGGCTGTAGTAGTTGTTGTTCCACGACGGCACGCCGTAGACCACACGCTCTCCTTCTCCCACGACCGTGCGATAGGTGCCGTAGACGCCGGGGCGTGAACCCGTCGTGATCAGCACACTCTCCAGCGGATAGGAGAGACCGAGCCCGTTCTCATAGAATCGGCAGACTGCCTCGCGAAGCACCGGCATGCCGATGCCGGGCGGATAGTTCGTCTCGCCTCGACGGATTGCCTCGACAGTGCCGTCCTCGAGGAGCTTCGGGATCCGGAATTGCCTTGGATCGAAGTCGCCGACCGTGAGGTTGCAGATCTTTTCGCCGGCGGCGAGTCGCGCGCGAATCTCGCTCGCGATTCGGAGGATCTCCGAGCCCTTCAGCGAGCCCGCCTGGGGAGCTGCGCGGAATGGAGGTCCGCTGGACTCAGCGGTCGTTGAGACGACTACGCTCGATGCTGATGAAGACATGGCGGCCACGGGTTCAGGACGTGAAGCTGAACAAAATTAGGAGCTTGTAGGCGATGGCCCAAACCCCTTCGTCATCATGGGTTTTTTGTCCTCGGCGACGGGTAAGATGGTCAACCGGACAGCTCTCGTTTACGTCGGGACCCGCACAGCCGTCCATAATGGATGTCACTTCGGAACGGCGGACCGAGCCTGGACTATTATTGAGGCAGCGCCGGTTGGACCAAAACGCTTGGAGTGAACCCCTTTGCGCCTGAAAGCCCTCGTCGTCTCGATCGGTCTTGCGTGTCTTTCCCAGAACCTCGCGGCCCAGACGTCCAACGCGACGGTGGGGGTTGCACCGGGTACACGCGTGCGCGTGAAGACCCCAACGCTCGTGGCTCCCCTGGTCGCCAACTTCCTGGAGCAGCGTGGCGACACGCTGGTGTTTATCGAAGATGGTCGCGGCCGCGGAGTCTGGTCGTTCGATCTGGCGCAAATCGATCGCCTCGAGACGACCCGGGGTGAGGTCGGCCGGAACAAGAAGGCCATGCAGAAGTACGCGCTGATCGGTGGCGTTATTGGGCTGGCAACAGGCATCATTTTCGCCTCGACCTTTGACCCGTCGAACGGAAACCGGAAATACAGCCGGGTCCAGACGGGAATCGTCGCAGGCCTTGCAGGCGCCGGCTTTGGGTTCTTCATCGGCTCGCTCAAGACCGCCGAAGCCTGGACGGTCGTGCCGCTCCCAAAGCAGGCCCCCGACCTCTCTGCCGGGTTCTCCTTCGGCCTCGGGCGTCGCTAGAACACTTCCGCCCGGTTTCATCCAACGCTTCGGCTGAAGGTGGTGTCTGATTGGTCAACTCCCCTCAAATGTTCAGGGGACGATCTTTCATCAGACGCCTGTGTCCACCGATCTCGAACTGCTCCAGGGCACCCTCGATCTTCTGGTCCTCAAGACCCTGACGTGGGGGCCGATGCACGGCTATGCCGTGGCGCGATGGATCCGCGAAACCACGAACGATGAGCTGCACGTCGAAGAGGGCGCGCTGTACACCGCGCTGCACCGCATGGAGAAGCGCGCGTGGATCGCCGCCGACTGGGGCGTCTCCGAGAACAATCGCAAGGCCCGTTACTATCGGCTGACGGCAGCGGGTCGCCGGCAATTACTCGGCAAGAGCGCGGCGTTCGAGCGTTATGCGCAGGCGGTCTTTCGCATCCTGCGAACGGCATGACCATGTCACCTGATTCGCCGCGCCGCCCGCCCCGCGCACGCCTCTTCGGAATCGACCGCACCAGCGCGGGTGTGGAGCGCGCGGTCGATGAAGAGCTCCGTTTCCACTTCGACATGACGATGAGGGAACTCATGGCCAGCGGAATGAATCCCGAGGATGCCCGCCGCGAAGCCGAGCGCCGCTTCGGCGATGTCGGCCTCGTGCGCGATCGCCTGGCGCACATCGATCGTCAACGCGTTGGGCAGGAGAAGCGCGCGGAATGGTGGTCCGGCCTCGCGCAGGACATTCGTTATGCGATCCGCGGGATGCTCCTCCAGCCGGGTTTCGCCACGGTCATCGTCATCGCGCTCGCACTCGGGATCGGCGCCAACGCCACCATGTTCGGCATCGTCGATCGTCTGCTCTTTCGCCCGCCGGCGTTCCTCATCGCCCCCGAGCGGACGCACCACCTGTACTTCCAGCGCGTCGTCGACGGCAAGGTGTTCACGGGCATCAGCGCGCAGTACCAGCGCTTCCTCGACATCAGCGAATCCGCCACGACGACCGAGGTGATCGGCGCGTTCTCCACTCGCCGCGTTGCGGTTGGCGTCGGCGAGGACACGCGCGAGCTCACGCTCGGCGCCATGAGCTCGTCGCTCTGGAAGATGTTCAACGCGCGACCGGTGTTAGGCAGGTTCTTCGCCGCAGGGGAGGACAAGGACATTGGCGGAGCGCACGTCGTCGTCCTCTCGCACGGTTACTGGCTATCGAAATACGCCGGTTCCGATAGTGTCCTCGGCAAGACGATGCAAATCGGCGCCGCGACGTACACGGTCATTGGCGTCGCGCCTCGAGGCTTTGCCGCCACGCAGCTTCTGACACCGAGCGCGTTTATTCCTATCGGGGTGTCAGCGGCGGAAGACTTCGGCGAGATGTGGAAGCGGTATCGGACCACGTACAACATCACGTGGCTCGAGATCTTCGCCCGGAGCAAGGAGGGGGTCACCGTCGAGGCGATGACCGCGGACCTGACCAACGCGTATCGCCGCAGCTGGGAGAAGCAGATCACCGTCCAGCCGCGGACGGCGCCGCTCACCATCGCGCAGCCGCGCGTTGCGGTGTACCCGGTCTTCGAGGAGCGGGGGCCCGAACCAAGCGCCGACACGAAGGTCGCCAAGTGGCTGTTCGGCGTTGCGGTCGTGGTGCTGCTCATCGCCTGCGCCAACGTGGGCAACCTGTTGCTCGGCCGTGCGCTGCGTCGGCACCGCGAGATTGCCGTGCGGCTGGCGTTAGGCGTCAGCCGGGCGCGTCTTGCCCGTCAGTTGCTCACCGAGAGCCTCCTCCTCGCGGTCATCGGGGCGGCGGCCGGATTGTTCGTCGCGCAGTGGGGCGGACAACTCCTGCGCGCCACGCTCATGCCGCAGGTCGAGTGGGACAGCGCGATCGCCGATCCGCGCGTGCTCACCTTCGCGACCCTGACGGCGCTGGTCGCGGGCCTGCTCGCCGGGCTCGCGCCCATCTTCCAGTCGCGTCGCACGGACGTGGCGGCGGCGCTCAAGGCGGGCGCGCGCGAAGGCTATTCGCATCGCTCCCTGCTCAGGACGTCTCTGCTCGTTATGCAGGCGGCGTTGTCTGTCATCCTTCTCGTTGGCGCGGGGTTGTTCGTCCGCAGCCTGCAGGGCGTCAGCGCGGTCGACCCGGGCTACGACGTCGATCGACTCGTGTGGGTCGAGCCACGACTTCGTGGAGCGCAGCTCGACTCCGTGCGATTGAAGGCGCTGCAAACAAGCTTCGTCGAGCGCGCGAAGCAGCAACCGGGAGTCGAAAACGCCACGCTCGCGCTCACCGTCCCGTTCAGTCAGACCTATGCGGATGATGTTTTCCTGCCGGGCGCTGACTCAGCCAGCAAGGTCGGTGAGACCATCCAGCAGGGTGCTTCGACGAGCTACTTCGCCACGACCGGCACGAGAATCGTGCGCGGTCGAGCCTTCACCGACGAGGATCGAGCTGGCGCACCGCTCGTCGTGATCGTCAGCGAGTTGATGGCACGCGCGCTCTGGCCGAACCAGGACGCCATTGGCCAGTGCGTGAAGATGAGTGAGCGCACCGGCCCCTGTCGAACAGTCGTTGGAATCGCCGAGAACACGAAATTCGGAAACTTCGGCGACGACTGGAACTACGTGTTCTATCTCCCCGAGGCTCAGCTCGGCACTAATCACTACACGCTGTTCGTTCGAACGCGCGGAAATGCGAGCGAATCCGTGGACGCCGTGCGACGTGCACTGCAACCGCTGATGCCCGGGGCGGGCTACGTCACCGCCAAGTCGATGGATGCACTGGTGTCGCCTTCGATGCGCTCCTGGCAGCTCGGCGCGACGATGTTCGCGACGTTCGGCGGACTCGCGCTGCTATTGGCGGCGCTCGGTTTGTACGGCGTGATCGCGCACAGCGTCGCCCAGCGCACGCACGAAATGGGTGTGCGTGTAGCGCTCGGCGCGCGCACGAGTGACGTCGCCGGGCTGGTGATCCGTGAAAGCGTCAGAATTGTGTCGGTTGGCATCGCATTGGGAATCGGCGGGTCGCTGGTCGCCAGTCGCTGGCTCGCGCCGTTGTTATTCGAAGTATCGCCGCGCGACCCGATGGTGCTGCTCGCGGTTATCTTCACGCTGATGAGCGTCTCGCTCTTGGCAAGCTGGCTGCCCGCCGTGCGAGCTTCGCGAGTCGATCCCGCCGAATCGCTCCGCGCCGAATAGGAAGGATTCGCCGCTAGATTGGTCTTGGCGCACGAAGTTGTGTGCCATGTGACCAACTTCAATCCCGAACTGCAATGGGACTCTTCGGCAGATCCCAGGCCGAACGTGCAATCGTCGCCGGCGTCAACCTGCGCTGCGAGATCTGCAAGTTCGACCACTTTCACCATCGGAAGGCGCAACTGCATGGCGCTGTAGCGTCTTTCTTCGACATGGAATGGACCTCGCCGAGCGCTGACTGCTACGTCTGCGGCAAGTGCGGTTTCATCCACTGGTTCCTGCCGTTCGATTGATCGTGCACACCTGCGCACAATGTGGCGCGGCGTACGAGCGGGACGACGATTCGTGCGCCGAGCGTTTTTCAGCGCTGCTGGCGCTGGATCATTCGCGGCGGGAGCCGTGGGGCAGCAGGCACGGAAGCGCATTCGCCGCTTACACCCTCCAGCATCCCGAAGGCATTTCGCGCGAGGCCCTCGAGCGCTGCTGGGTGATGTTGTACCGGATCCACGTAGCGGGCGACGACCCGTCGTATGTCGCGCGTACGCTTCGACAGGCCAACGACGGCGCCCGTCCGAGCTGGCATGTCCCGCCACTGCCCGCTGAGGCAGGCGCGCCGCGCCAATTCCGGGTGACCATCGCGGATCTCGGTGACTTTGACGCCGAGTCCTACGTGTCACGCCTCGACGACTGGTGCCGGGCGACGCTGGAGGCCCTCGGGCAGGCGCCAACATCTGCCTAGTGCTGTTCCAACTTATTTCGGAAAAGGGGAGAAATCCGCGCGCGCGTCGCTCCGAAATTCGGCGCAGCAAGTTGGAACGGCACTAGCGAGCCGTTTCGGCTCGATCCGGTGTCTTGTCTCTCGACGCCAGCACGCTCATTCTACGGCGCTGCAACTCACCCACGAGGTCACCGATGGTCTCGCGCTCCACGATTCGTTTCGCCCTTCTCCTCCTGGCCTTCCCGGTCGTCTCGATCGCCCAGGCGCCGTCTGCATCACCACCTCCGGCGGGCGGCAAGAAGCCGCTGACCATTTCCGATTACTCGAAGTGGCGCAGTATCGACGGCGCGGACCTTTCCCCCGATGGAAAGTGGGTCGCGTATACCCTTCGCTTCACGAACGTCCTGCCAGCCGATGCAAAGCCGGCACTGCACATCGTGAACCTGGAGAACAACCAGGATGTGGAGGTGCCTAACGCGCACGACGCGTCGTTCTCGTCGGACTCGCGCTGGGTCGTGTACCAGGTCGATTCCGTGCCGGCCCGTGGCGGTCGGGGAGGAGCTAACACGCCGGCGCAGCCCGATTCCGCCGCGGCAGCCGGCGCTCCTGGTGCCACGACGCCCCAGGGCGCCGGACGTGGTGGCGCGCCGAGCATTCCGCCGCGCATGGAGCTGCGTGAGCTCGCCACCGGTCGCATCCAGTCGTGGCAGCGCATGCTGTCCGGTGACTTTAACTCCACGGCGACACACCTCATCCTGCGGCGTCGCGCGGCAGCCGGCGGTGGTGGACGCGGTGCCGGGCCTGCGCCAACGCCCGCACCGGCAGGTCCTAACGCGGCGCGCGGAACGGATGCCATCGTCCACGAGCTTTCGACCGGACGGTCGCTCTTCCTCGGTTCCGTCGGCGACATCTCGTTCAATCGCCAGGGCGACCTCCTCGCGTACACCGTCGACGCGCAGGTCCGCGACGGCAACGGCTTGTTCGTGCTCGACCTCCGGAACGGCCGGACGAATGTGCTGGACAACGACACGCTGCAGTACAATCGGCTCACGTGGAGCGATGACGGCAGTCGCCTCGCGATCCTGAAGGGACGGCCGGTCGAGCGGATGCGCGAGCGCGACAACGTCCTCCTCGCGCTTTCCGGGTTGCGGACGGTGATGGACGATCCCGAAATCACGCCGTCGCGTCTCGATCCCTCGAAGACGGCCGGTTTCCCGAAGGGATTCGTCATCAGTGACCGCGCGCCGCTTTCGTTCAGCGAAGACGGTCGTCGCATTTTCCTGGGCATCATTCCGCAGTCGTCGGCGCCCGACACGGCCCGGCGGCGCAGCACGGACTCGATCGCCGATGTCGACGTCTGGCGCACGGACGACGAGCGCATCCAGTCGCAGCAGATGATCCAGGCCGAACAGGATCGCAACTTTACGTTCCGTCAGGCCTTCGACCTCACTGAGGGGAAGTACATTACGCTCACGGATTCGGCGATGCGCGCGGTCGAGATCTCGCTCGATGGCAAGTGGGCCGTTGGCCGTGATGTGCGGGCGTACATCTCCGACTACAAGCGCCCCGCCGCCGATTTCTATCGCGTGAACACCGCGACGGGCGAGCGGACGCTGATGCTGAAGGGCCAGCTCACCGGGCAGTTCGCGTTAGGCATTTCGCCGGACGGGAAGAGCTACCTGTACTGGAAGGACAACAAGTTCCAGGCCTACGACCTCGACGCCGGTTCTTCGCGTACGCTCGGGAACGGAACGAACGGGTTCATCAACACCGAGTTCGATTACCCCGGGCCGAAGCCGTCGTACGGCATCGTCGCTTACACGCCGGACGGGAAGAACATCATCGCGCAGCAACGGTTCGACCTCGTGCTGATCCCGCTCGATGGCTCCGGCGCGGCACGAAACCTCACCATGGGCGCCGGCGCCAAGCGCGAGGTGCGATTCCGTCCCGTTCGCTTCGAGCCAATCGACTCGTCGGCGTCGCGGCGCGTGCGCTCGGGACGTGAGATCGACGTGACAAAGCCGGTCACGCTGGCCGCGTACGGTGAATTCACCAAGAAGTCCGGGTTCTACCGGCTGGAAGGGAACCAGCTGAAGGAGCTCATCTTCGACGACGCCGTCTTCAGCACGCCGGTGCGCGCCGAAAAGGCCGATCGTTTCCTGTTCACGCGCCAGACGTTCGTCGAATTCCCCGACCTCAGGATTTCGGGTGCGTCACTGGCCGACTCGCGGAAGATCAGCGACGCCAACCCGCAGCACGCCGAGTTCATGTGGGGACGCCGTGTGCTGTTCGACTACAAGCTGAAGGATGGCATCAAGCTCCAGGGCATCCTGGCGCTGCCTGACGACTACAAGCCGGGCGAGAAGCGGCCGATGATCGTGAGCTTCTACGAGAAGAACTCGCAGAACATGCACCGGTACACGCCGCCGTCATTCATAACCGGAATGGGCTCTCTTCCGGTGGAAGCGTTGAGCCACGGCTACATCACCATGCTGGCCGACGTGTACTTCCACACCGGCTCTTCGCACAGCGACATGCTGGAGGCCGTCGAGGCGGCGACGAAGAAGGTGATCGAGCTTGGCTACGCGGATCCGAAGAAGATTGCGGTGCATGGACACAGCTACGGCGGCGAAGGCGCTGCGTTCATCGGCACGCGGTCCAAGCTGTTCGCGGCGGTCGGCATGGGCGCCGGCGTGACCGATCTCTATTCAGACTTCAGCCAGAGCTGGGGATGGTCGTACCAGGTGACCGGCGGCAGCGGCGCCAATGGCAACGAGTACTACATGTTCGGCCAGGGCCGCTGGGGGAAGTCTCCGTGGGACGATCCCGAGCTCTATCGCTTCGAGAGCGCGCTGGCGCACGCACCCGAGACGGTCGCTCCGTTCCTCATCATGCACGGCACGGCGGATCCGACAGTGTCGTTCAGCGAGGGGATGAATTTCTACAACGCCCTTCGCTTCAACGGGAAGAAGGCGGTGATGCTGGCGTATCCGGGTGAAGGGCACGGACTCCGTGGTTTGGCGAATCGTCGCGACCTCACGATCCGCTACTTCCAGTTCTTCGATCACTACCTGAAGGGTGCCCCGGCGCCGAAGTGGATGACGGATGGCGTGCCGTACATCGTGAAGGATGTGGTGAAGGGAGATCCGAAATGATTGCAGATTGCAGATTGCAGATTGCAGATTGAAAATGATGACGTCCCAGACCGCCGTCGCAGTGTGTTTCTCCGCACTTGCGGCGGCGGTTGCGTTTCAGCAGGCGCCTCGCACGATCGCACTGCGGCCGGCGGGCGCCACGTTAGGCGAGCCGTTCACGAGTATCTACTCGATTCGCGAGCTGGCTGATGGTCGCGTGCTCATCTCCGACAATGGCAACGAGACACGGCTTGTCGTTGCCGACTTTCGCGGTGATGCGGTTCGGACACTTGGCCGCCAGGGTTCCGGCCCGGGAGAGTATCGTCAGGCGGGGAAGCTCTTCGCCCTGCCTCATGATTCTACCCTGCTCATGGACGGGGATCGCAGTCGGCGTTGGCTTGTTCTCGTTCGCGACAGCATCGTGAAAACACTCGCACCCGACGATCCAGCAGTTGGTGCAGTGCCGGGCGACGTGTTCGGCGTCGATAGCTCCGGTCACGTGTTGAGCATCAGGGGGTCCGGCGCCGACCAACTGTCCCGTGAGGTCAGTCGATTACGCAACGTTGCGATCCTCTCGTCGCGGCGAGGGGCAAAGCCAGACACCATTCTGGAACTGCGCGGCTATGACCAGCACGTCCGGTTCAACGCGGCGCGCTCGTTCTCAATTCACACGATGCTGATGGGTTCCGCCGAAGAACAGGTACAGTTGTTTGAGGACGGATGGATCAGCATCGTCCGTGTAGAGCCGTACCACGTCGAATGGCGAAAGCCCGATGGCAAGATCATCCGTGGACCAGACCTTCCCTGGGAAGCGCCACGCTCCAATGCGACTGAGAAGCGTGCCGATCCCGACGCACCGTGGGCAGATCGATTGGCGCCTATCCGGCGAGGCAGTCACGGCACACCTGAGGGAAACATTCTCATTGCGCGATCGCGGTGGTCGAAGGTCACCGACACCCGCTATGACCTCGTCGACCGCAGTGGAAAACTCATCGGCAACCTCGCGATGCCCGATTCAGAACGGGTGGTTGGATTTGGACCGCGGAGCGTTTACATCGTGACAACTGATGGCGACGGATTCCAGCGCCTCCGCCGCCACCCGTGGCCATGATGGTTGTCTGAGTCAATTCCGCGGAATCGCCTTCAGCAGTTGTCCGACATCCGCCATCCGCCTTCCGCCATCCTGTCTTCAGCGCCTCAGAGTTACGCTCACGTCAACACTCATCGGCGCGAGTATGAAGTACCTCGGCACTCCGCCACTGACATCTCCCGATGGATACGCGTGCCGATTGAGCAAGTTGCGTCCGTACAGCGCGAGCGTTGAGCTGCCGAGTTCATAGCGGAAGCCGCCGTCGAGAACAAAGAATGCTGGACTCGCCAGGCGTTCGTCACCGAACGGCGCCAGATAACTGAGACCCTGGTATCGTCCGTCGGCGGTGAAGGTCACTCGTTGGCTGGCGCGCCAGGTGAGCTGCTGGGATGCGAGGAACGCCGGCGTGAGGATTGGCTCGACGTCGGAATAGGTGACGCCCGTGCCCTCGTCAGTGTACGAGTCGATCCGGTTCCGGCTCATCGTCATCGACGCGGAGAGGTCCAGTGTTCGCGTGAGCGAGAAAAGCGCGTCCACCTCGATGCCACGCCGGTAACTGCGCCCGACGTTCGCGCGAATGTCGTAGCCCAGTGGTGTGGTCGCACCGGTGCGCGCGATTTCATCCCGGAAACGCATGTCGAACAGGTTGACGGTGAACGATGCGCGATCGAAGCCTAACGTTGCGCCGGCCTCGAGGTCGTTCACGTGCTCCGGCTTCACCCGGTCGAGCGGCAGCAGCGCCGGCGCGTCGTCAGGCGTCACGTCATCAGCGCCCGCGAACAGGTCGCCCCGCGTCGGCTCACGACCGGTAGTGCCGTACGACGCGAACAGGCTCACCCGATCCGCCGCCTGGATGGTCATGCCAACCTTGGGGTTCACGAAGCTCCAGCGCTGGCTCGCCTTGTCGAGTCCATAGCCTTCGGTGGGCTTGTAGCGGAACTCGGCGGTACGGACCTGCAGGTCGCCGAAGAGCGTCGTCGCGCCGAGTGCGTAGCTCGCCTTGCCGAAGGCGCTCGCTTCGGTCTTGTAGCCGATGTTCGAGTAACCCGGGTAGCCCAGGTCGGTCCTCTCGGCGAATTCGTGGTCCTTGGAGTAGGTCATCGCGTGCGCGCCACCGTCGAACGTCAGCCGGCCGTTCACCGAATGGGCGGCCGCGATGGCTCCGACCCAGCGCGATGCCGAGTTGTAGCGGAGGGCGGGAGCGGTGGTCCCTGACGGATAGTCGTAGAAGCCGCGCGTCGCGAATCCGTAGCCCGTGATCCCGACCGATGCGTTAGGCGACAGCAGCCGGGTCCAGGAAAGCGTGGCGAAGCTTTCGCGGTACTTGTCGCCCACGCCGGCGATCGGGTTGAAACGCGGAACCACCCGTAGCTCGCTGTCGGGGACAGGCGTGTATGCCTGGCCGTTCCGTTCGAGCCCGGTTGTGGCAGTGATTTTCACGAGGTCGCGATCACCGAAATACCCGGCACTGGCAAAGGCGCTGTTGGCAGCGGACGACGAGCCATCGCGGTAGCCATCGGCTCGCATGCCCGAAACCCGGCCGTTGAAGGCCCAGCGGTTGTCGAGCGCGCCGCTGTTGGCGGTGAGCGTCGCACGCGCCATGCCGAACGACCCACCGCCAACTTCGATCGTCGTGCTGCGCGGTGTGCCGGTAAGTGATCGCGTGGCGAAGTTGAGGGACCCGCCGTATGCCGCCTGACCGTAGGTGCTCGTACCGACTCCGCGCTGCACCTGCATGCTCTGCACGGAGTTCGTCAGGTCCGGAAAATCAGAGAAGTAGATCTGCTGGTCTTCGGGCTCGTTGAGCGGAATGCCGTCCAGCGTGATGGCGACTCGCGACTGGTCGATGCCGCGCACGCGGAAGTAGGAGTAGTTGAGGAGCGAACCGCTCTCCGAGTATGCCGTGATCGATGGTGCCCGCCTGAGCGTGAGCGGCACGTCCTGTCCGCTGTAGTCGCGCTCCAATGCCGTTCTCTCGAGCGTGGTTCGCGCCACGGGTGCGGCATCGGTTGCTCGCACGGCCGTCACGGTGAGTCGCTCGAGCGCCTGCGCCGTTTGAACCCTCGTTTCCTGGCTTCCCAGCGGCGACAGCCTGATCGTGATCGACGTATCGACACCCGTGATCGGTCGCTGGACGGTCACGTAGCCAGTGCGCGCAATGGTGAGCGACGCGGCAGGCCGCTGCTGCGCGGAGAAGCCGCCAGATCCGCCGGATCCGATGCTGAATGTCGTGTAGCCGCCTAACGTGAACCGGAACCGGCCGTCCGATCCGGTCGTGACGCTTGCCGCCGAAGCACCGGCCACGTTGAGACGCACGGTGGCGCCGGCGAGTGTGCCTCCGCTCACGGAATCCACGACGGTCCCTGAAATGGGCGCGCCCTGGGCCGCTGCGGGTGCCGATGCGATCGCGAAGAGGATCGCGAAGAGGGTCGAGAAGGTCTTCATGGAGCGACCGTTTGATGTCGCTCGACCGGAGCCGCGCACCGTCCGATCAACGAAGGCGGCGGAACCGCTGCCGGCATGGCGCCATCGTCGGCGCAACACAACCGCTCACCCGAGCGGCCACATGCCTGGCGGACACAGCCCCTTCGGGCTGGTCACTCGCGTCTTCCTACGCCGGTGCTAACCGGATCAGGTTCGACGGGACTCTCTCAGCCTCGACGCATTCGCGTCAGGGCACCCCGGACGAGTTGCCTCAAAGATAACGATCAGTGGCCAGGGGCAGAATCGAACTGCCGACACGCGGATTTTCAGTCCGCTGCTCTACCAACTGAGCTACCTGGCCGGGAGGGATAAACGTAAACAGCGACTTGGCTTGGACCAACCCACCAACGAGTGCAAGTTCAAGTCCGAGTTCAAGTCCAAAGTCGAAGTCAGGGCCTTAGTTGAACTCGAGCTTGAACTTGGACTTGGACTTTTGGACTCGGACTAAGTCTTCTTCCCGACCGAAGCCGTAATTACCGACTTAATCCCCCCCCTCACATTGAAATCCCCAACAACCTCCATCCACCTCGGCTCCACCGCGGCGCTCAAGTCATCCAGAATCCGATTCACCGCGCGCTCATAAAAGACCGCCGCATCGCGAAAGCTCCACAGATACAACTTGAGGCTCTTCAACTCGATGCACTTCGCGTCAGGCACGTACGCGATGTTGATCACGCCGAAATCCGGGGCGCCGCCCTTCAGCAACGCCAGCTCCGATGCGTCCGATTCCACGCCGCCAAGCGGACACAACGAGGTGAATTCCTGGCACTCCATATGAATCTCGTACGCGCGATCGGGGTACGGATTCGGGAAGGTCTCGAGCAATTCGGGACGAGGCATGGCGAGAATTTAGGGGCATCAGGCAGCACGCATCAGGCACCAGTGACTACCGTCTCTGATTGCAGGAAGCGAATTGCCTGGTGCCTCACGCCACGAACGTGACGAAATCGACGCTCAGCGTCATAGACAGTCCGGCAAACCGATCCTAGCTTCGCATTGCCGTCGTAGAAACGACGGTCCTGCCGCCGCGAACAACGGCGTGGCGGCATAGCCCCCCGGGCATCCCCCGGGGGGCTCTCTTTTGTCGGATCAGTCCCGCTTCCGCAGCTCTCGCGAGCGCTCCTCGAGGATCCGCCGCTCGTCGCCAGTCAGGCTGTCGATCCCAAGCTCAGAAATCTTGTCGAGCACGCGGTCCAGTTCGGTCAGCCGCTCGCGGGGGGCTCGAATCTGCGCCGAAGGAGCGGCCGGAGCCACACGCTGCGAAACCGCCTGCTGGCTCTGCGCCACGATGTCGTCGATGTCCCGCGTACGCTCACGCGTGCGAGGCATCGACCGCGGCACGGCGCGGGGCGCCTCGTCAGGCAGGTCCGGCACCGGCGAAACGCGCTGGCGCAAACGGTCGAATCCCGCCCCCACCGTCGACGTGCGCCAGAACACCCACGCCGCCACGAGACCACCAGCGTGCGCGAGGTACGACACCCCGTTTCCGTCGCCCGACTGCAGTGCGCCGACTACCAGCGTTATCGACACGAGCGCCGCCACCAGCCACTTCACGTGAATCGGGAACGTGAAGAGGAGATACACCTCGTCATTCGGCCAGCGGAGCGCGTACGCCATCGTGACACCCAGGACCGCGCCGGTGGCTCCAATCAGCGTCGCGTCACGCACGAACAACGCGTGAACGAGCCAGCCGCCAAGGCCGCACCACAGGTAGAAGTTGCGGAACGCTCGTGTGCCCCAGGCGTGCTCCAGCCTCGGGCCGAAGACGAGCAGCAGGCAGGCGTTCAACGCCAGCGTCCAGAATCCGCCATGCACGAAAAGGTGCGTGCCGATCGTCCACCATTTCGCGGGCAGCTCCTCGAGGCGGAACCCGAGCGCGTCCCGCATGTTCGCCGCCCCGAACAGCGTGAACTGCAGGAAGAACACCACCACGTTCAGGGCGATCAGCCACTGAACCGCCGGCGTCAAGCGCGGGACTTCCTGTTCCTCGGCGAAGGTGTGCGTCATCGGGTCGCTCATGTCTCGCTACATATCTAAACGCGACGACACCTGATTCTGTTCCGTCGGCCGCACCCGGAGCGCCCTTCGCACGTCCCGGACCAGCCCTACCGCATTGTAGCCGGCCCGCTCAGTCGCGCCAGCAGACGAAGGTCCCTGTGACGTGCCGAAGCGTGTTCCATCAGGGTACTCCAGCGCTTGTCCAGAACGCCGCGTTCGGCGGTCGGTCCCGGGTGGATCACGACACTGGTCCCGTCGCTCGCGGCGTGTACCTGGTCGACGATCTGCAAATAATCCGCGTCACTCGACTCGTCGGTCCCCGCGATGGTGACCGCATTCGCAACACGCAGCGAGGCCGCGGCGCGGAGCGTGTCGACGATGCGCTCGAGCGCGGGCGAAGCGACCGGCGGCTCGATCGTGATCTGTATTAGCGACAGGAATGGATGCAGCAGCGCGAGCGCCTCGGGCCGCTGTCCATCCGTGTCTGCCATCACCGAAGTACCGGGCGGCAGCTGCTTGAGCGCGGCCGCGAGAAAATCGGAGTTCCCGAACGCGTCGCGTCCCGTGACGCACACGGAGTGGTATACCGTCCGACCGAGGGCGCGGGTCAATTCGCGAGCCAGCGCGTCGGCCGTGTACATCTGCGCCGTCTCCGCCGCACCCGCGAAACGAATGAATACCTGGCGACGCCCCGCCCACACGCCCTGTCGCTGAATCCCGGAAGGAATTCCTGCCAATGCCGCCGCCAGAACCGGTGTTGCACCCATCGTCTTACGATCTCCCTTCAGTAGTCGCGAGTTGGACGATCCGCTCGCAGAGCTCCGGAAACGATATACCCGCCGCAGCCGCTGCCTGCGGAATCAGGCTGGTCCCCGTCATGCCCGGTAGTGTGTTGGCTTCCAGACAGAAACAACCACCAGAATCGTCCAGACGGAAGTCGATGCGAGCGTAGCCGCGCAGCTTGAGTGCCCGGAATGCCCTTACCGCCTGATCCTGTACCACGGCAGCGACCGCCGCGTCCAGCTTTGCCGGAAATTCCTCGACCGCCATCCCCGCCGTGTATTTGCACTCGTAATCGTACAGCTCGTGCTTGGGAATGATCTCACCAATTGGAAGTGCCTCATTTCCCAGGATCCCGACGGTCAGCTCCCGTCCGCGAATGAATTGTTCCAGCATGACCTCGTCATCGTAGCGGTACGCCTCCACGATCGCGGCCTCGAGTTCATGAGGCTCGCGGACCAGCGTTAGGCCGACAGTCGATCCCTGCTTGGAGGGCTTCACCACAACCGGAAAGCCGAGCTTCGCCTCGACCTGCGCGGCCGTCGCCGGGGCCATCAGCCAATCGGCAGTCCCCACACCGTTGTCGCGGAACAGGCGCTTCGAGATGTCCTTGTCCATCGCGATCGCGCTGCCGAGTTGCCCGGTGCCGGTATAGCGGACCCCACTGAGGTCGAACAGCGCCTGCAGCGTCCCATCCTCCCCTTGTCCGCCGTGCAACGCGAGAAAGACGACGTCTGCCGCGCGGACCTCGGGGAGCGTCCCGAGCATCGGTGACAACGACTGTTCGGACATCGCGGCAAGGGAGGCGAGGTCCGGGGGTGCCTGCTGGACGCCCGAGGCGAGCAGCCGTTTCTCGGTCGCGTCATCGATGACGCCGAGCGCGGTATCGAGCGAAATGACCTCATGTCCGCGCGACCGCAGCGCGGCGGCGATGCGCACTCCCGAAGCAATCGACACGTCACGTTCGGCCGACGTGCCACCCATCAGTACGGTGATCTTCACTCTTGGTGCGGTGCGGGGCTGAGGGGATCAGCGCTTGGTCGACAATGTATCGCGCCGCTGCGAGTCAGCGGCCGCCGGGAGCCTGAACTTCACCGGGAGGACGACCGTCTTGCCGATCCGTGACCCGTTGGCGCGTGCCGGCTGGAACTCGAGGTACGGCGCGCCGCGGACGGCGGCCAAGTCGAACTCGGGATGCCCCGACGGCTCGGCCACCGTCGTCGATTCCTGGACCACCAGACCTAACGAGTCGATGTAGAGGCGGAGACCGACGTCGCCCTCGACCTTTGCCGCGAAGAGCGCCGGCGGATAGGCGAACGGCAGTTCCTTCGTCAGGAGCGTCGGATCGCTCGTTGCCTCCTCTTCCCGAGCATCGCGACACCCCAACGACGCCACCAGGACAAGGACAGGCAATAGACGCGCGGTCATGCCCCCTCCACGCGCTTCGCCAGCTGCGCCAGCTCGTCGAGTGCCTGCAAAGCTTCCAGGGGAGTCATCTGGTTCGTATCGAGGGTGCGTAATCGTTCGACCGCCGGATGCAGCTGCGTGAACAGCCCGAGCTGCGCATCGTGCGGCTTTTGTGCCTTGCCGCTCAGCCCAGCAACGAGCTGCTCACCCTCGAGCAGGCGCAGGACGGTTCGCGCACGCTCAATCACGGGCGCCGGTAACCCGGCCAGGCGCCCTACTTCGATCCCATACGAGCGATCCGCACCGCCCGGCTGCAGTCGATGCAGGAAGACGACGTCGTCGCCCGACTCACGGACAGCCACGTTGAAGTTTCTCACCGCCGGAAGCTCGTCCGCGAGCTGAGTCAGTTCGTGGTAGTGGGTGGCAAACACCGTCTTGCAGCCCGCCTTGTCGTGCAGGTGTTCGCTGACGGCCCACGCGATCGATACGCCATCGTACGTTGACGTCCCGCGGCCGATCTCGTCGAGCAGCACCAGGCTGCGCGCGCTCGCGAGGTGCAGGATGGCGCTGGTCTCGGCCATTTCCACCATGAACGTGGATTGGCCGCGGACCAGGTTGTCGCTGGCGCCGACGCGCGTGAACAGGCGGTCGACGATCCCGATCCTGGCACGCGTCGCGGGCACGAATGAACCCGCCTGCGCCATCAGTACGATCAGTCCGACCTGCCGGAGCACGGTGGACTTACCGGCCATGTTCGGCCCAGTGAGGATGATCATCCGCGCATCCGGCGTCAGGCGGATGTCGTTAGGGATGAAGCGGTCGCGGGGCATCATGCGCTCCACCACCGGATGCCGCCCGCCGATGATCTCCAGGTCGAAGTCCGCGTGGACGAATGGCCGGATGTACGACTCGGCCTGTGCGACCTGGGCGAATGAGGTCAGGACGTCGAGCGTCGCAACGCGTGCCGCGGCAGCCTGCAACCGGGTGATCGCGGCGCCCACACGCTGGCGAAGCTGCTCGAACAGTTCCCGCTCGCGATGCTCGATGCGTTCCGTCGCGCCGAGCACCTTCTCCTCGTATTCCTTGAGGGCCGGCGTCACGTAGCGCTCACCGCCGGTCAGCGTTTGCCGGCGCTGGTAATCGGAAGGAATGAGGTGCCGGTTGGCGTTGCTGACTTCGATGAAGTAGCCGAAGACGCGGTTGTAACCGACCTTGAGCGAGTTGATGCCGGTGCGCTCGCGCTCCGAGGCCTGGATCCCCGCGATCGCGTCCTTGCCGCCGTCGCGCAGGCGTCGCAGCTCATCGAGCGATGCGTCCACGCCGGCGTGAAAGGCGTCGCCGTCGCCTAACGCCACTGGCGGGCGCTCGACGAGGTGCGAGACGATGTCGGCTGACACGTCGCCGCACGAGTCCCAGGCATCCTGCAGGTCGCCGAGCAGGCCGGCCGAACCGACGCGGCCGAGCGCTTCGCCGAGCGTCGCGAGCCTGGAAAGCGATTCGCCGAGGTGGCGGAGCTCTCGCGGATTGACGCGCGACGCAGCCGTCTTTCCGGCGAGGCGTTCGATGTCACGCATCCCGTCCAGCAGTTCCGCCACTTCGAGTCGCGGTATCTGCTGGTCGACGAGCGCCGCGACGGCATCCAGGCGGCGGTCGATCCGGTCGATTGAGAGGAGCGGCGCCAGCAACCACTCGCGCAAAAGCCTCGCGCCCATCGGCGTGCTGGTGCGGTCCAGCACGCCCACGAGCGTGCCGGCGCGCTCGTCACTGCCGCCACGCAGCGACTCGACCAGCTCGAGGTTGCGCCTGGTCATCTCGTCGAGCGGCATCGCATCGCCGGTCACCTCGATGACAGGACGCATCAGGTGCGGTACGCCGCCAGGCTGCAATTCGCGCAGGTATCGGATCGCCGCGCCGGCGGTGGCGACGGCCAGCTCGTGCGCGCTGTCGAGTCCGAAGCCCTCGACCGAGTGCACGCCGAACTGACGGGCCAGCTCCTCACGGCCGAGGTGGGCGTCGAATTCCCACGGCTCGCGTTCGGTGAGCAGGACGCCGTCCAGCGGGAGCGGCATCGCGGAACCGCGCGCGACGAGCACTTCCCGCGGCGAGAGGCGCGCCAGCAGCGACGGCGCGTCCTCGAGGCTGCCCACCACCAGGCGGAATGCCCCCGTGGACACATCGGCGGCCGCGATGCCTAACGCCTTGCCGGCCACGTGCACCGCGCACAGGTAGTTGTGCCGCTCCCCGTCGAGGAGGTCATCCGCAAACGCGGCTCCCGGCGTGACCGTCTCGACCACTTCGCGGCGCACGATCCCCTTCGCCAGGCGCGGATCCTCCACCTGTTCGCAGATCGCCACGCGGTACCCCTTCTGCACCAGCCGCCGCAGGTATTCGGCCAACGCCTTCACGGGCACGCCGGCCAGCGGCACGTCGGACGCGCCACCGTTGTTCCGCGACGTCAGCGTCAGTCCCAGCTCGCGCGACGCCACCTCGGCATCGTCGTAGAACATCTCGTAGAAGTCGCCCATCCTGAACATCAGGATCGCGTTCGCGTGGCGCGACTTGATCTGCTGGTACTGCTGCATGAGCGGCGTGGTCTCGCGGCTCATCGCGATTCGGCCTCCACCACGATCCAGCTGCCGCCCGACGGCTTCATTTTGGCGAGCGCCTCGGACGCTTCGGCCTTCGATGCATAACGACCGATCCGGACGCGGTACGGCGCCTTCGCGCCGACGACGCGCGCGTCGAGGCCGCGCCCCTTCAGGTTGTTCACGAGGGAGACCGCGTCCTGGCGCGCGGTGTACGCCGCGGCCTGCACGCTGAATTCCGGTCCGCTGGCTGTGGCTGGTTTATCCGGCGTCGAGGCAGCGGTGTCGGGAACAGCGGGCGCCATCCGGTCGCACTGGGCCACGTAATAGTCGAACTGGTTCCGTAATTCGATGTCGTTCGCGCCGACCTGCGCGCGCCCCGAGTTCAGCGTGGCGCAGCCCGCGGTGTAATCCTGGTCTTCCAGCGCCAGACGTCCGCTCCAGAGGCTCGCGCGCGCGACATGCCTGCCCTTCGGATAATTGAGCAGGAGCTGGTCGTAACGCCGCCGGGCGGCGGTGCGGTTTCCGCGCGCGAACTCCAGCTGCGCGAGCGCGAGGAGCGCGTCAGGAGCGCGCTTCGAGTAAGGATGCTCCACGCTGATCCGGAGGTAATCCCGCTCCGCGTTCGCCGCGCTCGTCGCCGACGCCGCGCGCCAGTAGATCGCATCGGACAGGCGAGGTGATTCGGGAGGCAGCGCGTTGATGAGCGAGTCCGCGAGGTACCGCGCGCTCGATCGATCGCCGGCCACCACCAGCCGCTCGATGCGAGCCAGCGCGCTGTCCGGCTCCTGCGACGCACCAGACGCCGGTACTCCCTGCAACAGCGCAACCGCAAACGCCATCGTCGTCATGAACGAACTCGTCATGCGGCTTTCCGTTCCGTCTGCGCGCACAATGAAAGCACCAGGGTCGTCAACAACTGTTCCTCTGAGGAGACTCGCGCATCCTTCGCCGCGACATCGGCCGCGAGCAGTTCATCCATGGCGCGCTGCAACTCGGCCGATGTCCACCGTTGCGCTGCCCGCGCCCAGCATGCCACCGCATCCTTCCACGATCGCCCGGGGAAGGCCTTTCCTTCCTTGAGCAGCGTATAGAAGCCGCTCTGGATGCCCGCCGGCGGAACACCGCGATCGCGCGCCGCTCTTCCCCATGCGACGGCGGACATTTGCGTCGCCAGGGCCATGATCACGGTCACGGCATTCGACTTGGCCTGGGAAAGAACCACCGGCACCAGTGCGGCGGCGCGAGCAGCATCCCGGTCCGCCACGGCATCCAGGAGGTCCGCCATCGTCTCACCGCTCCTCACTCCGACCACCGCGCGCACCGCGCTTTCGTCGATGGTGGCACCGCCCGAATAACTCGCGAGCTTGTCGAGCTCCGACGCCAGGCTGGCCAGCTCGGAGCCGACCGCTTCGTGCAGGAGCATTGCCGCGGACTCGGTGATCGTCACGCCTAACGTGGATGAGGCGTGATGGGCGATCCATGACGGGATGCGGACGTCACTCAAGGGCGCGAAATCGACGACGAAGCTGGCGTCGGCCACCGCGCGATCGAGGTCCTCGCCCGCGGGATCGACCAGGAGCAGCACCAGGTCGGATGCGGGGCGCGCGAGGTATCTCTCGAGCGCGGATCGCGAATCCTTCTTGAGGGCGTGCAGGTCACGCACCACCACCATGCGGCGATCGGCAAACATCGGCGGCGTGGACAGCGCCGTGTCCAGCGCCTCAGCGCTCGTCTCGTCGCCGCGGACGACCTCGAGGTTGAACTCGCGCGTGGAAGGATCCAGCACGGCGGCCATCAGCTCCCGTGTGGTTCCTTCCTTCAGGAAATCGTCGTCGCCGCGAAAATAGTAGACGCGTTCAAACGAGCGATCGCGCATCGCTTTCCGCAGGGCGCGCTCCTCCGTGATCGACATGCGGACAATATAAGCCGCATGGACTTGCCCGCCCTCGCGCGAGGTTCGCGGGGATCAGTCGTGATGCCGCGAAACTTCGGCCGCCGCAAAACGCAGCGGTCCTTCTTCCGCCAGCATCAGGGCCGGCCACATGGGAATGCCGGTCGACATCGACGCCATGTATGCGGGCATCGACTCCTCTGCGTCCACTGCGACGGGAGCCGACGCGAACACCGCGGGCAGGCGTGAGGGTGCGGTATTCGCGGAATTCTCCGGCCATGTGCGAACCCCAACAATCGCGACCAGGAGCGCGGCAGCGGCGGCCCACTTTACGGTCCCGCCTTCGCTGCGGGCAGGAGCCTTCGGGGCGGACTCCTCTGCTGCGATGCGTGCGCGAAGCCGGTCCTGAAAGCCTTCGGAGACCTCGACTGGCGGGAGGTTCCTCAACACGAGCAGAGCACGGCGAACATCGGCGTCGCGGCGAGCGCAACGCGCGCATTCACTCATGTGTTCCCGCACCGCTGCCATCTCTACTCCAGGCAGCGTGTCATCAATAAAGGCGGCGTGTCTTTTGGCGAAAGCTTTGCAATCCATCATCGGCCCGTGGGAGGAGCTCAGCCGACACATACCCGTTGGTAGCAGGCTTGGTTCCGTCTAAGGGAGAATGCTGGCTTGCGCGCAGCGTCACGTCCAGAGCCGAAAATGTTCCCTGGAAGGTCCCTTTTATAGACGCGCGCCGCGGACTGAACCGCGGCGCGCTCCCATTACACCCGCCCGCTACTCCAACGCCGGCGCCACGAGCGACGCAAAAGCGTTCCGCGCGCGATTCAAGCGCGACTTCACGGTGCCGAGGTTGCACGAGGTGATCTCGGCGATCTCCTCATAGGACTTCCCCTCGAGCTCGCGAAGGACAAACACGTTCCGATGATGAGGCGGAAGTTTCTCGACCGCTTCTTCGACAACTTCGCGCAGGTGACGCTTGCGGAAGAGATCGTCCGGCCGCGTCCCCGGATCCTCGAACTGCAGTGGCCGGTCGTCATCCTCCCAGTTGCGACGAATCGTCTGGAACAACACGAGCGGATTTCTCGACCGGTTGCGCAATTCGTTCTTCGCCAGGTTCGACGCAATCGTATAGATCCACGTGGAGAATTTCCGCGTGCGGTCAAACCGGTGGATGTGACGGTAGACGCGAACGAAGACTTCCTGCACGAGGTCTTCCGCGCGCTCGCGGTCGCCCGTCGTGCGATAGACGAAATTCAGGAGACGATTCTGGTACCTGTTTACCAGTTCGTCGAATGCACGCGACTCGCCATCGAGAAAGGCACTAACGACACCGCTGTCGTCGAGCCCGCGAAGGCGTTCTCGAGTCGCAGAACCCGGCAGTACTTCAGCCGGACGAAAAGCTGTGTCAGCCATGATCCCCTCCGATGTAGGCGACTCGGCTGCGTTTGTTTGCCATTTCATCGCCATCTCCTGGAACATGAACTGAGGCACTCATCGTGCCGACAGATCGTTACGCGACGATTAACGAGACAACTCGCGACAACACAACGTGTTGCGGGAGAATCGACAGCGACTCCTCAACCGTACGCGGCTTTCTCGTCCCCGATTGGGGACACCAGCGTTACGAGAAACGGGACACTTGGACTGCAGAGCCCGACGGCCGCTTTCAACGATGACGGATCAGTCGCTCTACCATGAGCAATGCGATGATCGTCTTCGCGTCCACTATCTGGCCGCGATCGATCATACGCAATATCTCTTGGAGGGTATGTGATTCATGATGGATGAACTCGTCGCTTTCGGGTGAAGCGACGCCACGCGTGAGCCCGGTGGCCATGAATGCGTGGATGTATTCATCGATGAATCCTGGCGTCGTAAAGAAGCCGCCGATGGAAACGAGTGAGCGCGCCGTACAGCCCGCTTCCTCGAGCAGCTCCCGGCGCGCGCACTCGTCAGGCGCTTCACCCGGATTGAGCCGCCCGGCCGGGATCTCGTACAGGAAGCCGTCGGCCGCATAGCGGAACTGGCGCAGGAGGAGTACTCGCGCGCCATGGTCGTTAGGCTCGTCAAGGAAGGGCACCACCGCCGCGGCCCCCGAATGGCGGATGAGCTCCAGTTCGCCAAGGGTCCCGTCGGGAAAGCGGACCTGGTCGATGTCCAGATTCAGGACCCGCCCCTCGTACAAGCGCCGTGAGGACACCGTGGAAGCCCGTTCGCGCGGGGCCCCGCCGGCGCCGCCACGGTCGTTACTCGTCATCGTCACCGACGATGCTTGTCGGCCCGAGGTTCAGGTCGCGCAGCGCCGGTTCCACCTGCGCGCGATCACCGACGGCGAGCACCTGCAAGCGGTCCATGTGGATGTGGCGCTGCGCGGCGCGCATGACGTCGTCCGCCGTCACGGCACGGATGTTTTCGCGATAGGTGTCGTAGAAGTCGTTCCCGAGTCGCAGCGTCCTGAGGCTCGCCAACGCTCCCGCGATCGCATCGGTCGTCTCGAAGCGGATGGGGAAGACGCCGTCCAGGTACGAGGTGCTGAGCGACAGCTCGTCTTCGTCAGGCGGCCCCGATTGAATGCGAACCAGTTCCGCGATGACTTCACGAATGGCAGGCACCGTCACGGGCGTCGCGACTGCGGTGGAAACGAGGAAAGGCGCCGCGTCACGCCTCCACTCGAAGGACGAGAACGCGCCATAGGTGAACGCGTTCTTCTCGCGAAGGTTCAGGTTGATTCGTGAGTTGAACACCCCTCCCAGGATCGCGTTCATCACGACGACGGCGAAGTAGTCCGGATGGTCGCGCCTCAGGCCCACGTGCCCGAGGCGAAGCTCGCTTTGCGGGGCGCCTGGCCGATCCAGCAGGCGCGCGCTGGCGTACTCGCGGTCGGGAGTGTCATCCACCCCCGATGGCGCCTGAGGAGGACTCCACCAGTCGGCGAGACCGTCGCTGGTCAACTTCATCACCTTGTCGACGTCGACGTCACCGGCAATGACCAGGGCAGTCGCGGACGGAGCGAACTGCGAGGCATGCCACTCGCGACACTCGTTCACCGACAGCTGCCTGACGGTTCGCTGCGAACCACCCTCCTGGATGCTGAGCCGCGACGACTGCTTGTAGAGGAAGCTCGAGAATTTCTCATCGGCGAGGCCGCGCGGCTCGCTTTTCAGCTCGAGCAGCTCCGCGAGTCGTTCTTCCTTCAGCCGATCAACTTCCCGAGGCGCAAATGCGGGCTTGCGGACCACTTCGCTCAACAACGCCAGTGCACCTTCGAGTCGGCTGGATAAAACGGTAGTCCGGACGTGCGTTGCGTCCCACGTGGCATACGACGAAAGCGAGCCACCGAGCCGCTCGAACTCCTCGGCCAGCGCGCCGGCGTCGAGGCGCTCGGTCCCTTCGGCGAGCACGGCGGCTGTGAGCGACGCGACTCCCGCGATGTCCCGTGGTTCCTGTCGTGCTCCAACATCGAGCACGAACCGGATGGTGACGAGCGGGAGGCGCCTGACTGGCGCGATGATGAGCTCCAACCCGTTAGGCAGCGTCATCCGCTCGAACGACGGGAACTGGTACGGTCGTGACCGGCCCGGCACCGGCCGCACAACAACGGCGCTCATGCTGCCACTCCGTTCCGCGGCACGTAAACCAGGCTCGCGCGGTTATCCGGTCCAAGCCGGTCCGATCCCATCGCGCCGATGCGGTGGTCGGTGACCGCGCGGTAGCGCGCGACTTGTTCATTCAACAGCGCTGGATCGCCGTAGTACGTCGCGAAGCGACTCAATTGCTCGGCGCGATCGCCTGCGCCCTGCATCGATGTCACGAACTCCGTCTCGGTTTGCGCGAGAACGCGATCGAGCTCTCCTGCCCTCGGACCCTTGTCGCGCAACTCGTCCAGCACATCACCTATTCCCTGCTCGAGCGCTTCCACGCTCACGCCAGGTCGAGCCGTCGCATCGATCACCAGCAGGTCGGTTCCCTTCGCAAGGTCGAACGTGAATGCGCTCGCCGCTGAGGCGAGCTGCCGCTCCCTCACAAGCGATTGGTGAAGCCGGCTCCCTCTTCCGGTGCCGAGGATCGCGGCAATCGCGCTGGCAGCGTAATACCCCTCGCTGCCGAACACCGGCGTTCGCATGGCGACAAACACGCGCGGAACCGCGACATCGTCCTCGACGACTTCGCGCAACGCAGTGCCGAAGGTCGTCGAAACGTCCATCGCGCCGAGTGCAGGACGTCCGTTTCCGCGCGGGATCCAGCCGAAGTAGCGATCTACCAGCGTGAGGACTTCGCTTTCGTCGACGTCGCCGGCGATCGACAGCACCGCGTTATCGGGCGTATAAAACGCGCGGAAAAAAGCTGCGACGTCGTCCAGGCTCGCCGCAGAGAGATCTTCCATCGACCCCATCAGCGAGTGATGAAACGGATGCGACGGAGGAAAGCACAGCGCCGGAAGTTTTTCCCACCACGATCCGTATGGCTGGTTGTCGACTGACCAGCGACGTTCGTTTTTCACCACGTCGCGCTGGGTGTCGAGTTTCTCCTGAGTCATCGCGGGGAGCAGGCGTCCCATGCGATCCGCCTCCAGCCAAAGCGCCAGTTCCAGCTGCTGCGATGGCACAGTCTCGAAGTAGTTCGTGCGGTCCAGCCACGTTGAGCCGTTGAGCGTTCCGCCAGCTCGCTGGATCAACTCGAAGTGCTCGTTGGCGGCCACGTGTTCCGAACCCTGGAACAGCATGTGCTCGAACAGGTGCGCGAACCCTGTGCGACCTTCCCGTTCGTTTGCCGAGCCAACGTGGTACCAGAGGTTTACCGCAACGATTGGCGCGGTGCGATCCGGCGAGAGAGTGACCAGTAATCCGTTTTCCAGTCGCGAGGTCTGGATCGGAAGCGCGGCTCGCGGCGTGGCCATGGATGGATCAGGGCGTGCCAATGGCGAGCGACATCCCGATTGTGGCGACTGGATTCAGGTAATCGCGATGACCCACCGCATCAGGATTAGGCGTCAAGTTCTGCTCCAGCTGCACGACAACATTCAACTTCGACCAGACTGCCCCGAATTCTTTCAACGCCTTCGGACCCAGGTGGAAGTAAACAGTCGGAAGGACGACAAGATCCCTGCCGTAATCGCGACTACTTCCGCTTGCTGCCGCTCCAGGTGCATGCGTGATCAACAGCGGGACTTCAACCGTGAACCAGCCGGACGTCTTCTGCTCGGTCACCACCGAAAAGATGTTCCCGGCGAACAGTGTCGGGGCATCGGTATTTCGTACCGTATTCTGCGTCGTTCCATACGGAAGGAAAACTGCGCCAATCACCGGCGTAAACCACGACAAGCTCGTCGGAAATCGAGTCGAGAAGCGCAGGCTGAATGCCGAGTTCGTCATCGTGCCCTCGGGCACGGATACGAAATCGTAGATGGTGATGCCGGGCTGAAGTTCGAACACGGGGCCACGCTGTGCGAGCGCTGGCGCCGCGAACGAGGTCAGGAGTGCCGTGCAGGTCCTCAGCGCGAATGCGGCGAGGCCGCGACCGCTTTTAGCGCTCAAGGATCCCCAGCACCATCGTGACTGGGACTTTCACCGATTCGCTCAAGATGTAAGCGAAAGCTTCAAGTCGATTTGCGGAGATGGGGCTGGTCCGGGTGGGCGAGGTCACTGAGGCGAGGCCGAATCGACGGGCGAGAATCTGCAGCCGAAGCATATGAAACGGATCGCTGACGAGAATGGCCCTCTCGAGGTGCTCCTCCTGCATGATGCCGGCAACTGCCGCGATCGAAGCGGTGGTCGTCCTACCCTCATTCTCGAGAAGGATCGCACTGTCGGCGACACCGGCCCTCATCACGTAGCGGCGTCCAACCGCGGCTTCGCTGGTCGTGTCGCCAGTGCCTCGTCCGCCGGTCAGCACCATTTTCGGCGCCAGTCCTCGTTTCCAGAGCGACACCGCGTGATCGAGTCGGGCTTTCAGCACCGGTGATGGCCTGCCGGCGTACTGCGCTGCTCCCAGTACCACGATAGCGTCTGCCTTACGAGCCGTGTCTCGCGCGCCCCAGGCCACTACGGCGATGATGCTTGCAATCCAGGCGACGATCCCACACAACAGGACGTACCCGGCGAGTCTCCGCAGGAAAGAGCGTTTCACTTCACCCTCGCGTCACTGACAGGCACGAGACTCGCTCCTTCCGCGATCATCAGTCGTTTAGTGGCCTACAGTAGAGTCTAGTCCCGGGCCGAATTGTAGGCAGGCTGGCAACTGGTCAAAAAGTGGCGCTGGAACCGCGCGATGGCGTCGTCACGTCGAGACCCCGGACCCGCAGCTCGTTGGCGAACGCGTCCTGCGCGTCCGGTTCGCCGTGAACCAGGTGAACCTGTCGAAGTCCAGGCGATTGAGCGCGAACTCCCTCAATCCACCGCAGCAACTCGTTGCGATCACCGTGCGCGCTGTACCCGTTCAGCACCTCGACTCGTGCGCGCAGCGGAATCTCTTCCCCGAAGACGCGGATCGTCGGCCTTCGTTCGACAATCCGCCGTCCGAGTGTGTGTTCGGCCTGGAAGCCTACTATAAGGATTGTGTTCCTGGGATCGCTCGCGCCGTTCGCGAGGTGATGTACAATCCGTCCCGTTTCAGCCATCCCGGACGCCGCAATGACGACAAACGGCGTCCGCATCGTGTTCAATGCCTTCGACTCTTCGACCTTTCGCGTGTAGTGAACAAGATCGAAGCGGAACAGTTGGTCGACTCTCCGCACCAGATCCTCGCCAGCATCAAAACAGTCAGGATGCACTTCGAAGACTGCGGTCACATCTGACGCGAGCGGACTATCGATGAAGATCGGGATTCGAGGAATTCGCCCCTCGCGAAAGAGCCCATGCAGGTCATAGAGCAGTTCCTGCGTGCGCCCAACAGCAAATGCGGGAATGAGTACTCGACCACCTTTTGCGGCCGTCTCACTAATGATTGTCGCGAGCCGGGATCGCGCGTCTTCGGTTGGTCCGTGGACACGATTCCCGTAAGTCGATTCCATGATGACGGTTTCGGCGCCGCCCGGCATCACTGGATCACGAATGATCGGCAGGCCCCACCGTCCGATGTCACCGGAGAAAACAAGTCGACGCTGAGCGCCATCTTCATGGCAGTCCAGAATCACTGATGCAGAGCCCAGAATGTGGCCGGCATCCACGAAACTCGCGCGTATTCCTGGCGTGACTTCGAACTCTCGCCCGTATGGCATGGAAATCATTTGTTCCATCGTACGAGCCACGTCCTTGCTGTCGTACAACGGCTCCACGAATCCCTTGCCGCGACGCGCAAGATGTTCCGCATCCTTCTCCTGGATGTGTGCTGAGTCCAGCAGCATGTACGCGGAGAGGTCGCGCGTAGCCGGCGTACAATAGATCGGACGGTCGAATCCGTTGCGCACGAGGAGCGGAATCCGGCCAGCGTGATCGATGTGCGCATGTGAAAGCACCAGCGCCGACAACGTTTCCAGTGGCGCCGGCAATTCTCGATTCTTTCGATCGGCGTCCGTGCGGTGGCCCTGGAACATCCCGCAATCGAGCACGATGCGGCGATCGCCAACGCGGACCAGGTGACACGATCCGGTAACCTCACGTGCTGCACCGGCAAATGTGATTTCCATCATCGGTGCGCCATCGTGGCCCGGTATTCTGCCATGCCCGCGAAGTTAGTAGCTTGCCGAACATGGACACCAGCCCGGCCCACGCCAATCTCACGCTCGTCCGACATCCATTAGTTCAGCACAAGCTCTCGCTGCTGCGGAGTCGCGACACTCCAACCAAGATCTTCAAGGAACTGGTTGATGAACTCGCGATGCTGCTGGCCTACGAAGCCACCAGCTCATTGCCACTCGAAGCAGTTCCGGTGCACACACCACTTGAAGCCACGACTGGTTACCGCGTCAGCGGCAAGAAGTTGACGCTGGTGCCAATTCTTCGTGCGGGACTCGGCATGGTCGAAGGCGTGTTGAGTCTCGTGCCTTCGGCGCGTGTCGGTCACATCGGTTTGTATCGCGACCACGCCACGCTTCAGCCGGTCGACTACTACTTCAAGGTTCCCGGCGACGCAGCGGAACGGGATTTTCTGCTGCTCGATCCGATGCTCGCCACAGGAGGCAGCGCGGCATCTGCCGTGTCTTCACTCAAGCGTGCCGGCGCCACTCGCATCCGCTTCCTTTGTCTTGTCGCCGCGCCGGAAGGACTTCTTCGACTTTGTGAAGAACATCCTGACGTGAGTGTGATCGCGGCCGCGCTCGATCGCGAGTTGAATGCGAACGGCTACATCCTTCCAGGACTCGGCGACGCGGGCGATCGATTGTTCGGAACTCGCTGAACAATCACTCATTTTTTTTTCTTTCGCGGTTCTCTTGTAGCTCGTTGGATGCGCGAGTATCTTGCCGCGCGTTTTTTCAGCGACACGCCCGCGCCGCCCACCCGCGCCTGGTCATAGATGCTCGTCAACCTGCTGCCGGACTTCCTAGCAGTCCTGAACAGCTCCGATCGGGTTGCAGCGTACCATCGATATTACGAAGCACATCGCCACCGCCTGGCGGCGTACTGGCATAATTACGTGCTCGATCCCGAGACGCCTCACTTCAGTGAGGTGGCGCGAATGGCGGCTCTCGCCGATCGATCAGACTTGCTCGCGATGCTCGAGCGTACCGACGTGGTCTCGCTCGCGCGCACCGCAGAGGCGCAATGTGCGGCACTGCTCGAGATCGATGTCGACGTCGACGTCGTGCTCATGGTTGGCGTCGGTGCAGCCAACGCGGGCGAACTCGTTGTCGCTGGCCGCGGAATTGCATTCGTATGCCTGGAGCATTTCACCGGCGTACCGAACTCCGAAACGCAGGGACTCGGCCTTGATCCCGAGCTGATCCCGATGTGGTTGGCACACGAGATGGCGCACGCGGTCCGGTACACTTCGCCGCGCAGTCGCAGCGAGATTCGCGCGCTCATCGACGAAGCTGACGGCTATTACTCGTATTGGGAGACGGGCCGCCGAGCTTCGCTTGGCGAGCACGTGGTGAACGAAGGCATTGCGGTGGAAGTATCGAGGCTCGTCAGCCCTGGGCACGCGGCGTGGGAGTATTTCGGGTATGCGCGCCGCCAGTACGCTCGCGTTCGCGAACTCGAACCTTCCATAACACGATCCATTCTCTCGGAGTTCGACAACGCGGCCCTTGGCTTGCGACTTCGCTTTCTGTCTGGCGGCATGGCAGACGAAGCGCGTCTGGTTGACCGAACAGTCGTTCCGGAGCGGGCAGGTTACTTCGTCGGCTCGAGGCTTGTGTCGCCTGCTCTCGAAATGAATGGCCCGGCGTGGGCCGTGCGGGCGGCCGCGCACGAAGTCATCGATGTTGCCGAATCGGCAGCCGCGGCATCGGCTTGATTTGGTCGCCGATCGCTGGTCGCTGGTCGCTGCTATTTGCCAACGCAAAACGTCGAGAAGACACGCGCCAGCACGTCGTCGACGTCGACGGCGCCAACAAGTGTTTCCAGAGCGTGAACTGCCGAGCGCAAGTGAACGGCGGCGATCGAGACCGGGACGGCATTAGTCGATCTCAAATCGCGGAAGGCTGCGAGTTCCGAAGCCGCCGAGTTCAACGCTGACTGGTGACGCGCTCTCGTCAGGAGCGGAAGATCGGGATCCAGCGAGCCGTAGGTTTCGTCAAGCACACTCTCGATCGACTCGAGCAGTTCCGTGAGGCCCTCGCGCCGGTGAGCACTCACGCGTTTTGCGGCACCATTCTCAACGTGATGGTGCCCTTTCAAGTCGGACTTCGTATGCACGCGGACCAGCGGCGCGTTCGTCGTCTTCTTTACGACTTCGGAAGCGGTTGAGAGCTCGTCAGACGTTTCACCACAAACGAGCACCAGGTGCGCGCCGGCGAGATAGCGACGGCTCACCTCGACTCCGGTTCGTTCAATCTCGTTGTCGCTCTCGCGGAGACCCGCCGTGTCCACGAGGCGGAGCGGCCAGCGGTTCACTTCCATAACCGCTTCGATCGCGTCGCGCGTCGTGCCCGGCGTCTCGTGCACGATTGCCCGCTCCACGCCGAGCAACGCGTTGAACAGCGATGACTTTCCCGCATTCGGCGGACCGGCAAGCACCACAACAGCGCCATCACGAACGACTTCGCCCAGCTTCACGCTGTCGAGGAGCCGATCGACCTGTTCTTGCGCTGCGACGAGTGCCCGATCGATGCGCTCTTGGGGAATGGGCCCGTCGTCTTCTTCCGGAAAGTCGATCTCGTACGCGAGCAACGCTTCGAGCTCCAGCACCGCGTCGCGCAGCATGCCGATCTGGCGCGACGCTCCGCCGTCGATTTGGTGCAGCGCGCTCCTGCGCGCTGCCTCAGTCCGAGCGTCGACAACTCCCGAGATGCCTTCAGCCTGTAGGATGTCCAGCTTTCCGTTGAGAACCGCGCGACGCGTGAACTCACCGGGTTCGGCTTGCCTGGCGCCCTCGCGAATCAGCAGCGCGGTAATGGCAACCGGCGACAGCACACCGCCATGACCACTGATCTCGACAAGATTCTCACCGGTGTACGAGTGCGGAGCATCGTACCGGACGACAACGACCTGGTCGATCGTCGATCCATTGCCCGGATCGCGCACGTCCGCGAGCAGCGCCGTTCGCGGCGCGTCCGGCCATCGACTCAGGCACCTTTCGGCGATGCCGTGCGCCAGAGGGCCACTCATTCGAATCACGCCAATCGCGCCGCGGCCAGTCGCCGTAGAGATCGCGACAATCGTGTCCTCGGCGACGCTCATTGTACCGCCCTGCTTGAACTTGGACGTGGACTTCGTTCCTGGACTAGCCTTTCTTCTTCGCCGCCGCCTTGGCCCGTTCGTTCGAGATGAGCCACTGCTGCGGAAGCGCGGCCAGGTTCTGCACCGCGTAGTACAGGTTCAAGCCCGACGCGAGGTTGGCGAGCAGGAACGTCATCATCACCGGGAACATGTACATCATCATCTTCGTCTGCGGATTCGGCGGCGTGTTGCGGCTGCCAATCCATGACAACACGAACATCGAGACGCCCATCAGCAGCGGCAGGATGTAGAACGGATCCTTCTGCGAGATGTCCGTCAGCCACATGAACGGAACGCCGCGGAACTCGATGGTGCTCTGGAAGACGAAGAACAGCGCGAACAGCACCGGCATCGGCAGGA
>Ga0111538_10001008_pt1 | contig 39139 bp, 36 predicted proteins | sample SoiMethybrSBSTD1_FD_79669 | JGI IMG/M metagenome (GOLD analysis project Ga0111538, IMG submission 79669) | Bulk soil microbial communities from a Populus tree surrounding site in Tennessee, USA - Soil MetaG P. TD hybrid SBSTD1 (version 2)... | ecosystem: Environmental > Terrestrial > Soil >...
GCAAGGCAAAAGGCGCCGCTTGCGCCGCAAACGACGAGTGCGGCTCGCGCCTTTGCTCTGATGGGGTGTGCTGCGACCGCGACTGTTCGGCGGCCTGCAACCGCTGCGATCTTCCCGGCAAAGCCGGCACCTGCACGCCGGTCGCGAGCGGCGACCCGGGCTCGAATCCGAGCTGCGCGCCCTATGTGTGCAAGGGCCAGGACGTATGCCCGGCAGCGTGCAGCACCAACGCCGACTGCGCGGGCGGCACCGCCGGAGCCGGCAAGTGTGTGAGCGGAAAGTGCGTCGCGCTCAAGGCTCCCGGCGCGACCTGCAGCGCCGGAACCGAGTGCGGCACGGGGTTCTGTCCCGACGGCGTCTGCTGCAACGTGGCTTGCACGGGTCTCTGTCAGGGTTGCCGCGCCGTGCGCACGGGTCTCGCCGAGGGCACCTGCGGCCCGATCGCCGACGGCACCGCCTGCGGCTCGGCCTCGTGCAACAACGGTATTACGCAAGGCCAGATCTGCGTCGGGGGCAACTGCACGAGCAGCAGCCGGCCGTGCGCGCCGTTCGTGTGTACGGGCAACACCTGCGGCACGAGTTGCACGACCGGCACCGACTGCGTCGCCGGCAGCAACTGCGTCGGCGAGATCTGCACCGGCGGCACCGACGACGGCCGGGGGTGCCTGCGCGGCTCCGACTGCAAGTCCGGCTACTGCGTCGATCGCGTGTGCTGCGCGACCAGCTGCGACGGCGAATGCCAGGCGTGCAGCTCCGACCGCAAGGCGGACGGCTCACCGAGCGGAACCTGCGGCAAGGCGCTGGCCGGCATGCCCTGCGGGCTCACCACCTGCGCGCCGGTCACGGACGTGATCAACGGACAGCTCTGCAGCGTGCAGGGCACCTGCCTCAGCTCGAGCCTGTTGTGCACGCCGTATCATTGCGATGCGCAGGGGATCGGATGCCGCACGACCTGCACCTCGAACGACCACTGCCAGGCGGGCTTCGAGTGCAGCGCGGGGCATTGCCGCGGCATTCTTCCGGCGGGAGCGACTTGCCAGTATCGCGAGCAGTGCGCGAGCGGCCACTGCGTGGACGGCGTGTGCTGCGACAGCGCTTGCGACGGGGCGTGCGAGAGCTGCGCCACGTCTTTCAACCTGGGCACGTGCAAGCCACTCCCGGCCGGCGACCCTGGCGCCCCAACCTGCGCGCCTTACAAGTGCAGCGGCACGAGCGGAGCTTGTGCGACCAGCTGCGCTTCGGACGCTGACTGCACGGGTACGCCCTGCGCGAACGGCACTTGCAAGCTCAGGCCGGATGGCGAGCCCTGTACCGCGAACGCGGAGTGCGAGACCAAGATCTGCGCCGGCGGGACCTGCGGCGAGCGCGACCAGGGCGCCAAATGCACGGCCGACGTCGAATGCAAGACGAAGCACTGCGTGGACGGCGTGTGCTGCAACAGTGCTTGCACCGGTTGCCAGGCCTGCAGCAAGGAGGCCAAGGGCAAACCGAACGCCGCCGACGGCACCTGCGAAAACGTCGCGAGCGGAGTCGATCCGCACAACGCTTGCAAAGCCGACGAGCGCACGAGCTGCGGGCAAGACGGCAGCTGCAACGACACCGGCGGCTGCCGGCTCTGGGGCGCCGGCACACCCTGCGGCGAGGGCACGCGCTGCGATGGCGACGTCGTGATCGGCCAGCTCTGCGACGGCAAGGGTGACTGCAAGGACACGCCCGACGGTTTCTCGTGCGCCAACCAGGGCGCCCACTGCATCGACGGTGCCTGTGCCGACCCCTGCGCGAACTTCAAAGACCCGTGCCAGTTCGGCACGCACTGCGACGCGGTCACGGGCAAGTGCGCCCCCTCTTTCAAGCAGGGCGATCAGTGCACGGCGAACTATCAGTGCCAGCAAGCCCTCTGCGTCGACGGTTACTGCTGCAACGACGCCTGCGACCAGAGCTCTTGCATGGCTTGCGACGTGCCGGACCACAAGGGTGAGTGCGTTCCAGTACCGGCGGGACAGCTACCCCACGGCAAGCGCGCACCCTGCATCAACGAACACCCGCTTTGCGCCGGCAGCTGCAACGGTACGAGTGGGGACTGCAGCTATCCAGTCACCCAGTGCAAGTCCGAATGCAAGGACGGAACCGCCAGCTACACGAGTTGCAATCTCGGCACCTGCTCGGTACCCAGCCCCCCGCAGGTTTGCAGCCCTTACGCTTGCAACGCGGCGAAGAACGATTGCCTCAAGGGCTGCACGAGCGACGCCGATTGCGCGCAGGGGTTCGAATGCCGTCAGGGTGATGGCGGAACTCCGGAGTGCGTGCCCAAACCCAACGGGCGCTGTCTCGCCGACGAAGTCACGCTCGAAGACACCACGAGCGGACGCCGCATCAACTGCGTCGCGTACAAGTGCCAGAACGATCGCTGCAAGGAAGTGTGCGCCAACTCGACCGACTGCCAGAAGGGGTTCGTGTGTGACACCTCGAACCACTGCAAGCTCCCGCCGGAGGCCTTCGGTGGATCCGGCGGCGCGCCTCCCGCGTCGGACGACGGCTGCGGCTGCCGAATCGCGGGAGAACCGGATCGACGCGGCGCCGCTTGGTTGGCCGCGTTGGGTGCTCTGGCCTTGTTGCAACGGCAGAGGAGTCGACGAGCGCGATTCTCGAACAAACGTGGTCGAGCGAGCGGCGTCCCGCCGACGTGTTCAGCCGAAAAGGGCTCACCAGAAAATCGGACAACGCAAAAACCGAGGTTTTGGGTTGGGTAAGCCCTACGCGACACGATCCGGCGGCGGGACGACCCTGGTTCACAGGGAGAGGTCGCGCGACTACGGGCACGCCGCATCACGCGGATCGGTCGTCCGCCGCAGTTGCCGCTCGGAGAGCGCGCGGGCACGCTGTCCGACGGAAGCGTGCCGAACCGTGTTCGAGAACCGATCCTCTTGTCGCTTTCGCTGCAGCGCGACAAGGTTTCCGACTTTGGCGTCTACCCCTTCAACATCCCCGCCATAGCTCAGCTCACGACACTCCATTTTCATCCGGGCGTCACCTTTTTCATCGGAGAGAACGGGGCCGGCAAGTCCACACTGATCGAAGCGATCGCGATCCGGGCCGGCTTCAATCCGGAGGGTGGAACCAAGAACTTCGCGACCAAGCATCGTCCAAGCGAGTCCGTGCTGCATGAGTATGTGCGCTTGGCGCGAGGGCCACGCCGGGAAAGGAAAGGATTTTTTCTACGCGCCGAGACGATGTTCAATGTGTCGACCGAGGCCGAGCAGTACAGAGACTACGGTTGGGAGAATCTCCACGAGAAATCGCACGGCGAAGCCTTTCTGTGGGTCGCGATGAATCGCTTCGGCGATCACGGCCTCTACATTCTCGACGAACCCGAGGCCGCGCTTTCTCCCCAGCGCCAGCTCACCTTGCTCAGGCGGATTCACGAGCTCGTGCAAGGCGGCAGCCAGCTCGTGATCTCGACGCACTCGCCGATCTTGATGGCATACCCCAAAGCGCGGATCCTGCTACTAGACGAGTCGGGCCTCCGCGAAGTGCCCTACGAGGAGACGGAGCACTACGCCGTCACGAGGGCGTTCCTGCAAGATCCCGCTCGCATGCTGCGTGAGCTTTTCGAGAGTTGAGCTTGCCGCAATTCCTGCCTGCGCAGACCGACCCGGTGCACCAAGCCCGGTAGCGTGAATCGCGTCACTGAGCGGGCCAATGCGGCGCGGCCGCGGGACGCGCCGCGATCAGCTCCGACGAGTACTTGGCCTCGATCTCTGCGGCGATGCGCCGAGCTTCCGGCCCGGCGTGCTCGCTCAAGACGAGGGCGACGCCGGGAGCGATCAACCGTCGCTCCGAGGGCGGCTGGCCCGAATGTGCACCCACGGCGCAGCCCGTGCTCCCGAGGGCAAAAACGACGAGCGCCACCAGACTCGGCCCCAGCCGCCGCGCGGCCTTTCGAGGCTTTGGCGGCTCGATCAGAGCGGCCAGCCGCTCGAGCTCCGAGCTGCCGGGCAACGCGCCGCACGGGGCGCTGCGGGCGATGGAGGCTTGAATGATATCGAGCACTTCAGCGCAAAATTTGGGGTCTGACAGCATCGTTGTTCCTGCTCTCTGATCCCAAGGGCGTGACGATCGACGGAACACTGTTCCGTCGCGCGATCCTTTAACCGGCTTTAACTCGCGAGCGGCGGACCGGCTCCCCACTCTGGGACCCGATTGGGTGTGCATCTCGGCCGATGGACGGCCCGAGGCGCATACCCCCAACCCAGAAGGAGTCTGAATGCGTCATTTCACCATCGCCCCGATCCTTGCCCTTGGCATTTTCGCCTGCAGTGCAGCTCCCGATCAGGGCGACGTCGATACGATTGGCGAGGAAGCGATCTGCCAGGACTGCGGAGGCGGGTCGGGTGCCGGCGGCGCGGGCACGGTGGGAACCTGCTCTTCCGTCTGCGGCGCGAACGCCGACTGCAGCGCCGAGTGCCAGGAGAGCCCCGGCGTCCGCACCACCTGCGGCGCCAAGCGGCTTTGCAGGACCTGCGCGAACTTCTGCTCGTCCGCGATCGCCTGCTCGAACTCGTGCAAGCTTCCCAACCAGAGCGTAACGACTTGTGAGGCCTATGGCTCGTGCAAGCGCTACGACACGTATTGCGCCTACCCGGTGATCGTCACGGCGAACGTCTCCGATATCCACGAAAGCTTCGTGGGCGGGAACGAGGCTTACATGTACTTCGCCTCCGCCTCCGGACCGAAAGAGGGCACGTTTCACTCCGTGATCGGTGGCAACCAATACGACCCGGCGAGCGCCTGGGCGTCCAACTTCCGCGGGCCGCTCAAGGTGACCGGCGAGTCGTTCCGACCTCAGTGGGAGTGGTTCGATGGCGCTCCGAACGGACACACGGCCGATTTCAGCGGCACGGGCACGCCTTACCTCTACGGCAAGGTGTGTCGATCCGTCGTCGCCGGCGCCGCGTTTCCCAGCCTGGGCTCGAAAACGGAAACAGTCTGGGAAGACGACGAATGCTTCGGCCCCTTCTGCAACGGTGACGATCAGGTCGGCTCGTTCACGATCGATCGCGACGTGTGCTTCAATGACGTGTTCAGTAGTTACGTCCCGAGCGGGTGGTCCTCGGTCCGCAATGCCGCGGTCGGCGGCGACATTTCGGCGATGCGCTACAGGAACTTTTGTTACTCGTGCAAGAACGCGCCGAACGCGTCCTGCTCGACCGGCGTTCAGCCCTGAGCTCGGTCGTCGGTGTTCTTCCACGGGCGAAGGCGCGGCCACCATCCAGGGACTCCATGCCGGTAGCGATCGTAGGCCGCGCCGTACTTGCGGAGGAGCACGGGCTCTTCGTGAAAGCGCACGAACGCGACCATCAGAGCGAGCGCTAGGCCAGCGTACGGCAACAAACGAGCCTGCCACAGGACCAGCGCTTGCCCGACGATGACCGCCACGACTGCCACGTACATCGGATTTCGCACGTATCGGTACACCCCGCCGATCACCAGCTGCTCGGTGGGCGCGATCGGCGCGGGTGTACCGGAGCCTTCGCTCACGAAGCGAACGAAGGCGTGAACAAGAACGGCGGCGCCGGCTACGAGCAGCGCCGCGCCGCCAATGCGCAGCGGCCAGAAGTGGTGGAGCGGTTGCTCGACGCGCCAACCGCTCAGCCAGTACGGAATGGCGCCGGCGACGCACGCCGGAGCCGCGAGGAAAAAGACGACGCTGCCGACCGCGGCCAGGGACTTGCGCATCGAATCAGCGTTCTTGCGACCGGAGCGCCTGGCGCAGCAGTGCCCGAGACACGGTGAGCGGGTGGTTCAGCACGGTGCCGATACGACCCGCTACCGACGTCGGGTCGCGAGCAATGCCGATCTGCCGTAGAGGCGTCAGAAGATCGAAGTACATCCGCTCACAGACCAGGCCGTCGCCTTCGAACAGAAACAGGTTGAGCATCGCGTAACGCACGACCCGACCCGTCGCCGGCAATCCCCGCCATGCGCCGGTGTGAGTGGCGGTGAACACGACCTCGTGCACCACGGTGGCGCCGGCGTGATAAAGGCCGCGCGTCTCGAACGAGAGCTCGCTGAACGCCCGCGCCGATTCCCGGTAGAACTCGCGCACGGCCTCCGCGCCGTCGTGAAACTCGCCGGTCGGGGTGATCTCGTAACGGGGATGCCGAAACGTCGCGAGCGCCGCATCCCAGTCGCCGCGCTGCTCGGCTTCGATGTGCGCCCTGACGATGCGGTCGCGCTCCCGTGCGAGTGCTGCATCGGGCTGGGTCGAATCGGTCGTCATCACCCGACCATGCCGCGGCGGATGCTGCCGAGCGACTCGTGTTTCGGCGCAGCTCCGCGGCGGGGTAGAAATTGCGGCAAACCAGCGCCTGATCGAGGTCTGGCTCGCATTTGGGTGCCTGGCTGCGCGCGAAGCAGCATGCGACGATGCCCCGAGCATGACGTCGCCCAGGATCAAGACCAACCCGCGCAAGCGTCCACGGCAAGCGCGCGCCAGCGCGACCGTCGACGCCGTGCTTGCCGCCGCCGCGGAGGTTTTCACGAGCGACGGTTTTGCTGGCGCGAACGTGAATCGCATCGCCGCGCGCGCGGGCGTCAGCATCGGATCGCTCTACCAGTACTATCCCAGCAAGGAGGCGCTGCTGGTCGCGCTGATCGAGCGTCACACCGACGCCAGTCTGGCGGCGCTCGAACGAGCGCTGGCCGAGGCGCGCCCGCTTCCACTGAATGCGGCAGTACGGCACGTGGTTCTTGCGATGGTCGAGGCGCACCGCGCTCCGCTGCACCAGTTTTTGGCGCGCGAGCTGGACGAGATGGGCCGTTTGGGCCCGGTCCAGCACGCGATCGACACCCGTGCCGGCCGTGCTGTCGCGGGATTTCTCACGCTGCGCCGGAGCGAGCTGCGCGTGCTCGACGTCGACCTCGCGGCATTTCTACTGGTGCGCGCGGTCGATCAGCTGACGCACGCCGTGATCGCGGATCGCCCGGCGGCGCTCGCCAGCGAGCTCTTCGTCGACGAGCTGACGGCGCTAGTGATCGGCTATCTGTCTTTCGACCGCAGCTCAACGAGTCACAACGGCGCGCAGCTCGCTGAAGATCGGCTCGTGGTTTCCCCATGAGGCCTCTCTGGCAGCGCGCCGCCGCGCTGCCCATGGCTTTCCGGTCAGCCGATCCAGCGCGCGACGACTTCGCGCAGGTAGAGCGAAGCGAGCGCCGTGTAGACGAGAACCACGAGGCCGAGCACGATCGCGCTTGGCCTCTGCGGCGCAACCGCTGCAGGCACCAGCTTCGGCACGACGCGATAGTTCACGAGCCAGAGCGCGGCCGAATAGGTGACGGTGCCGACGAAGCCGATCACCGCCGACGTGAGGATCAACGTGGACGGACTTTCGCTCGCCATCGTCGCGCACGTGATCACGGTGAGGGCGATCAACCAACCGTAGTACGTGCGCCGGTAGCCCCAGCGCTCGCGGGCAGCGGGCCAGAAGGCGCGCGTCATCTCGGTGTGGGTGTGGGCGACCGCGTCGACGGTGGCGAGCCAGGTGTCGGCGAGGAACGCCGTGGCGACGAGTAGAAAAACCGCCCGGCCGAAGCCGCCCCAGGCCACCGCGAAAAAGTCGGACTGAAGCGTGATCAAGGTGTTCGGGGTCGGAATCTTGCCCTCGGGAAACAAGAGCGCCCACGCGAGAAGACAAGTCGCGAGCGTCGTGAACAGGTTGCCGAACACGCCGACGCCGGCGTCGGCCCACAAGAAGCGGATCCACCCGCGGTGTTTGCCGGCAAGCTCCGGCTCGTCCTCCGGGGCGAAGCCGCTGTCTTCGATGAACTCGGGGCGGCCCGTGATCGGGCTCGTGATCCGGCCCATGCGCTGAGCCATGCCCGCGCCCTTTTCACGGAGCCACGACGAGTAGAACAAGGTCCAGAAGCCGCCGAGGCCGGCGAAGCTCACCGCGGTGAGGAGCTGCGTGGCGTCGCGCGAGTCCCAGGCGCGACCCGCGGGCCAGCTCGGCGCGACCAGACCGTCGAGGAACGACGGGATGCTCGCGCGCACCCGCGGATGCATGCACGACAGCGCGAGCCCCGCGACCGTGACCACCGCAACGGTGCCCATCACCCGCGCGATCAGCACGTAGGCCGTGCGCGAGAACAGCAGCGCGCCGAAGCTCACCGCGACCGAGACGTAGCCCCAGAACAGCTTCTGCGCGGCCTTTGACCAGCCGTGCGGAAACCCGGTGAGCGCCGCCATCGCCTCGCCGCCAGCGGTCGCGAAGCCGCCGAACCACAAGAACGACGCGGCCATCAGCAGCCAGAGCCCGAACGCGAACGGCCGGCTCAGCCGCACGAAGCCCTGCCACACCGACTCGCCGGTGAGCACCGTGTAGCGGCCGATCTCGACGTTGAGCGGCCATTGCAGCAGGCAGGCCGGTACGAGCAGGAACAAGAAGCCGAGGCCGTACTTGGCGACGATGTAGGGCCACCAGATCAGCTCGCCGGAGCCTTGAGCCAGCGCGAGCCAGATCACCCCCGGTCCGAGCGCCGCGAGCAGCGGTCCGCGGCGGGGCACCGGCGCGCGGCGCAGCTCGGGCTCGCTCATGAGCGCAGCACCACGACCGCGAGCGCGGGGATGAATCCGATCAAGAGCGCCGGCCCGGTCCGCTTCACGATCTGGAGCGGCGTACAGCCAACCAGGGTCGAGGTGAAGATCACGACCGCGGCGACCGGCGACATCGTGCGGCCGAAAGTCGCGCCGATCGCGCCGAGCAATCCGATGTCGATCGCGGCCGTCAGATCGACCGCCGACAACGACGGCAGCACGGCTTTGGAGAAGGCGACGCTCGGCGCGGTGCCCGAGCCGGACAAGACGCCGAGCGCCATCGGGATCGCGCCGCTCAGGAATTTCGCCAGGATGCCGAAGCCGGACACGGCACTCACCAGTAGACTGACGAGGCCGGCGGCTTCCATCCCCGCAATCAAGCAGCTCGCGGTGATGATCAGCGAGATCACGTGGACGAAGCCGAAGCCCATGCCCTCGAAGAAGGCGCGCGTCTGAGCCCCCACCTCGTGGCGATACACGAGCATCGCGACCATGGTCGAAAACACCATCACGTGCGGCACCGGAACGCCCTCGGGATAGCGTTCGAGCAGCGCCGGAACGAGGTGAAAACGCGGCTGCAGAATCAAGAGGAGCGCGATCGGCAAGATCGGCAGCAAGGCTTTACCGACCTCGATCTTGCGCTCGATGTCGGAGTCGAATGCGAGCGGCGGCTCCACCTTTTCACGCGGCGTGTTGCGGCAGAACAGGGTGAACACGACGACCGCAACCGCGAATCCGACCAGCTCGGGAACGAACACGCGATCCAGGATCTGCACCAGCGGGGCCTTCGTCGTGGCCTGGATCGTGACGATGTCGGCTTCTCCGGGATTGTAGAGGTTGCCGCCCGCGGAGCAGCCGAGCACGAGGGTTGCGCCGACCAAGATCGGGTGCCAGCCCGCGGCCAGCATGACCGGCACCAGGATCGGTCCGACCGCGGCAGCCGACGCGGTCTGGCTGGTGATCGCCATGTTGGTGACGAAGCCGACCGCGCAGCCGCCCGGCACGAGCAGCCATTTGACGCGCCGGATCGGGCGGATCAAAAAGCGCGCGAGCTCCCGGTCGCTGCCGCTCACCCGGAGCACCCAGGCGAAGCCCATCGCCGAGCAGATCGGGCCGACGATCTTCTCGTCGCCCACCGTACGCAGAAACGCGTCGAAGACGACCAGCGGCTTTCCGGCCAGCGTCGCCAGGAGGAGCCCGCTCCCGAACAGCACGAACCGCACGTCGACGCCGCGCGCCACGAGCACGACGGCCGCCGCGAGCACGAAGAACGCGAGCACCGTGACGATGGTCATGCTTTTGGCCGGCGCGTAGACTAAACCGGAACGCATGGATCAGGTCCTCGATCTCGATGCCGTTGCCCAGGCCGAGCTGGTCAAGAAGGGCGAAATCTCGGCGCTCGAACTGGTGGACGCCGCGATCGCACGCGCCGAGGCGCTAGACCCGAAGCTCGGCGCGATCGCGACGCCGCTCTTCGACGAAGCGCGCAAGACGGCGAGGTCGGGCCGCCTCGACGGGCCCTTCGCGGGCGTGCCAATGGTCGTGAAGGACCTGGGCGCGTCCGTCGCGGGCGTGCCGCACACCGAATGCTCGCGGCTGCTCGCCGGCGCCGTGGCCGATGCGGACAGCGAGCTCGTGACGCGCTTCCGGCGCACGGGAGCCGTGATCGTCGCGACCACTCGCGCTTCGGAGTTCGGACTCTTGCCGAGCGCCGACTCCGCGCTGTTCGGCCGCTGCAAAAATCCCTGGGATCTCTCGCGCTCCACCGGCGGCTCGAGCGGAGGCTCGGCGGCGCTGGTCGCGGCGCGCGTCATCGCGCTCGGCCACGCCAACGACATGGGCGGCTCGATCCGGATCCCCGCCGCGTGCTGCGGGCTGTTCGGCATGAAGCCGACGCGCGCCCGCACACCGCTCGGTCCCGACTTCGGCGACATTGGCAGCGGGCTGGTCCATCAACACGCTGTCACGCGCTCGGTGCGCGACAGCGCGCTGCTGCTCGACGCGATCGCCGGCCCCGCGCCGGGCGATCCCTATTACGCGCCGCCGATCGCGCGACCCTACGCCGACGAGCTGCGGGAGCCGCCGGGGCACCTGCGGATCGCGCTGTCGCGACAGCCGCTGAACGGCGCGCCGGTAGACGCGGATTGCATCGCCGCCCTCGAGGACGCGGCGAGCCTGTGCAGCGAGCTCGGCCACGAGGTGGTCGAAGCCGAGCCGCCGAGCGACGATTTCGAGGCGGTCATGTCCGCCTACCTTTTGACGGCGTCCGCGCTCCTCGCCAGCATCATCGATCTCGCTTCGAGGCTCACCGGGCGCACGCCGAGCGCCGAGCTCCTGGAGCCCCACACGTTTGCTCTGAACTCCCTCGGCCGCAGCAGCACGGCGGCGGATTACCTGGTCGCGGTCAACACGTTGCAGCGCTTTTCCCGGAGGATTGCGGCGTTCATGGCGGACTACCCGATCTGGCTCACGCCGACCGTGAACGCGCCGCCGCTCCCGCTCGGCGTGCTCGACGCCCCACCCGACTCGCCGCTGCTCGGATTTTTCCACGCCGGCGCGTTCGCGGCGTTCACCATCCCGGCCAACATCACCGGCCAACCCGCCATGAGCGTGCCGTTGTTCTGGAACGCCGCGGGCTTGCCGATTGGCGTGCAGTTTGCTGGCCGCTTCGGCGACGAGGCGACGCTGTTCCGATTGGCAGCGCAGCTCGAACGCGCGCGACCCTGGACGACGCGCAAGCCGCCGATCGCGTAGACGATGAGCCGGTATGACCTCGATCACGTCGCGGTCGCGGTGCCGCGGCTCGCGGACGTCGTTGGGCTCGTGGTCGGCGAGCTCGGGGGCGTCCCAACGGAGGGAGGCCCGGGCATTGGATTCGTCGGCGCGCAGTGGAGCTTCGCCAACGAGGCGAGGCTCGAAGTGCTCGAGCCCGCGGGTGAGCCGGACGGATTTTTGCACCGCTTCCTCGAGCAGCATGGGCCGAGAGTTCACCACGTGACGTTCGTGGTTCCCGATCTCGCCGACGCAGCGCAGCGTGCGCGAGCACAGGGTCGCTCGGTGGTCGGCTACAACGACGCTTTTCCCTCGTGGAAAGAAGCTTTTTTGCACCCGAAGAGCGCGCACGGCATCGTGATCCAGCTCGCCGAGGCGCACCCCGAGCTCGGCGAGGGGCTCTGGACCGCGAGCTTTCCGTTTCCCGAAAGCCCAGCACCGGCCACGCCAGCTGCGGCGCTGCTCGCGCTGCGCCTCAACGTTCACGAACGCGATCGAGCGCTGAGCCTGTGGAGCGAGCTGCTCGGCGGCGCGATCAGCGAGACGAACGGCGTGCTCTCGTTACAGTGGCAAAATTGCCCACTTCGGATCCGCGTGGAGCACGACCGTTCTCGACCGGAAGGCGCGCTCGCCCTCGAGCTCGGGTGCCCGCGATCCCTTCCCAGCGGAATCCACCCGGTGCTCGGTGTGCGGCTGGACCAGACGAGCCGCGACTGATTGAGTCTGGGGGGCATAATTACCGGCCCCGGCGGGTTTGCGTTAGACTGCGGCCGCTGCAAGGAGGCTCCCATGTCGGAAAGCCATCGAGACGACACCCTGACGCGCCGAAGTTTTCTTCGTGGCTCGACCGCGCTGGCAGGAGCAACGGTGGGGGCCGGGCTCATCACCAGCGAAGCGGCGCTCGCCGCCGAGCAACCCACGGCCGCGACGCCGCCGGCCGGGTTCAAGCCGATGAACGCGCCCGGCAAGATCGTCAAGGTCACGAAGGGCAACGATTTTGCTTCGCTGATGCAGCAAAACCAGCTCTGGCCGAAGCCCGAAGTGGCGCGCCAGATGCTGGAAACGGCGATGACGACCTTCACCGGCGCGCCAAACCTGAAAGAAGCGCTCGCCAAGTTCATTTCCAAGGACGACGTCGTCGCGGTCAAAGTCAACGGCATCGCCGGCCAGTCGGGCGCGACGATGGCGGTCAACTTCGAGCTGATCCAGCCGGTGGTCGAGGGGTTGGTCGCGATGGGCGTGCCGCCCGACAAGATCACCGTCTACGAGCAGTACGGCAGCTACCTGCTCGGGACCCGCGTCGGGCGAAAGGGCAACAAGCTGCCCGACGGGGTGAAGACGGGCATCCACGGCAACGCCGACGCGCCGATGAAGCCGATCAAGGTGTTCGAGCGCGTCGACACGCGTTACGTCCGCTTCTTGACCGAAGCCACCGCGGTGATCGACATGACGCAGATCAAGGATCACTCGATCTGCGGCTACACCGGCTGCCTCAAGAACATGACGCACGGGTCGATCGTGAACCCCCACGAGCACCACGCCCACAACGCGAGCCCGCAGATCGCCGTGCTCTACGCCCACGACATCCTGAAGAGCCGCGTCCGGCTCCACATCACCGACGCGTTCAAGATCATCTACGACAAGGGCCCGCTCGACAAAGACCCGAAGCGGCGCATTCCCTACGGCGCCGTGTACGTCTCCACCGATCCGGTCGCCATGGACACCATCGGCTGGAAGGTCGTGGAGGAGGCGCGCAAGCAGAACGGTTTGAAGACGCTCACCGCCGCCAAGCGCGAACCCACCTATATCGCCAAGGCCGCCGAGCTCGGCCTCGGCATCCACGACGTCAACAAGATTCGGATGAAAGAAGTCGCCATCTGAGCGGCAAATCGGCCCGCCTGCTGATATCCCACCCGCCCACCCCCACCGGAATCCTCCGCCGGGGGCAAGCCCCCGGTCCCCCAACGCTGCTCGCTGCGCTGCGCGCGGGCTCGCTCCGCTCGCCGGCCAAACAAAGCTTGGCGCAAATCGGCAAAGGTCGGGTTGCGGCACTCCGCGGCGTTGGGTAATAGCGCCTACCCAAGGATCCACCGTTGTTCGAGGCGCTAACCAAGGGGTTCCGCGAGGCCAAAAACCGGCTGGCGGGGCTGACCGAGCTCGACGAGCAGAGCATCGCGCCGGCTTTGCGCGAGGTGCGGGTCTCGCTGATCGAAGCCGACGTCGAGCTCGGCGTCGTGAAGCGCTTCCTGGCGCGCGTCGAGGAGAAGGCGCTCGGCCAGACCGTTCAGGTTCGCGTCAAGCACGGCGGCGAGACCCACCGCGTCTCCGCGAGCGACCAGTTCGTCAAGATCTGCCACGACGAGCTGGTCGAGATGATGCGGGTCGACCGCGAGCCGGTCACCTTCGCGGAGTCCGGACGCACCGGCATCATGATGGTCGGCCTGCAGGGGTCGGGCAAAACCACGAGCGCGGCCAAGCTCGCGCGCTGGCTCTCCAAGCAGGACCGCCGGCCGCTTCTGGTTGCCGCGGACATGCAGCGGCCGGCCGCCGTCGAGCAGCTGAAGGTGCTCGGCGGGCAGATCGAGATTCCGGTCTTCAACTTGCCCGGTGAGACGCCGGTCGCGATTTGCGCCGCTGCGGATGCAGAGGCCAAGCGGCTCGGCTGCAACGTCATCATCTACGACACCGCCGGCCGCCTCGCGATCGACGAGCTCTTGATGAAGGAGCTCGGCGAGATCAAAAACGCCGTTCAACCGCAGAACATCCTGTTCGTCGTCGACGCGATGATCGGCCAGGACGCGGTCAAGACCGCCAAGTCCTTCAACGATCGGCTGGCCCTGACCGGCGTCGTGCTGACCAAGCTCGACGGCGACGCCCGCGGCGGCGCGGCGCTCAGCGTGCGTGAAGTGACCGGCGCGCCGGTGGCCTTCGTCGGCCTCGGTGAGACCAGCGACAAGCTCGACGTTTTCCGGCCCGAAGGCATGGCGAGCCGCGTGCTCGGCATGGGCGACGTGGTCGGCCTGATGCAGGACTTCGAGGAAGTCGTCGATCAGAAGAAGGCCGAGGAAGACGCGCTCCGGATGATGTCCGGCGAGTTCACGCTCGAGGACTTCCTGGAGCAGGTACGGACGATCCAGCGCATGGGCTCGCTCAAGGATCTGATGGAGAAGATCCCCGGCGTGAGCGGCATGATCCCGCCCGGCACCAACATCGACGACAAGGAGCTTTTTCGGATCGAAGCCATGATCCAGTCGATGACGCAAAAGGAGCGGGCGGACCCGTATGCCCTGGTGCGCGAGCCGACGCGCGTCACGCGCGTGGCCAAAGGCTCCGGTCAGCCCGAGCAGGGCGTGAGCGAGCTGATTCAGAAGTTCTTGTTCATGAAGCAGATGATGGGCGGCATGGGCCAGAACATGGGCCTGCTCGGCAACATCCCTGGCATGAAGAACCTCAACATGGCGCGCCAGATGCGCCGTGCGATGAAGAGCGGCAAGCTCCAGGACATGATGAACGGCATGGGCGGCATGCCCGGCATGGGCGGCATGCCCGGGATGCCCGGGATGCCCGGAATGGGGATGCCCGGAATGGGGATGCCCGGGATGCCCGGCATGGGGATGCCCGGAATGGGTAGCGGTGCAGACGGCACCCCACGCATGCGCGCGATGTCCAAGAGTGAAAGGAACGCGAAGAAGGCCGACCGCAAGCGCGAGCGAGCCGCGCGCAAGAAAGGCAAGAAACGATGAGCCGCGCTTTTGCTAAAGCATCGGGGTTTGGCGTGTGGCTGCTGGCGATCGCCCCCCTTGCTTGCGACAAGGTTCCGGACAAGGCCGAGGCGAGTGAGATCGCCGACCCGGCGCTCGAGGCGCACGTTCTCGACAGCGTTCCGAGCGACATCGAAAACCGCACCTTCGTCGACTTCGAGGGCAAGGTTCACCTGATCGGCTGGGCGATCTCGCCCAAGGACATCGCGTCTCGCGGCAGCAAGATCAAGCTCACGCTGTACTGGCGCTCGGTGGCGCCGCTCGGCCCCGAGTGGGGCCTGTTTACTCACCTCATCGGCGGCAACGGCAAGAAGTTCGGCAACACCGACAACGAGGGCCCGCTCCGGCGCCTGAAGAGCGGCCCCGATGGCCGCCAGGTCCAGAGCTTGCCGCCGAGCGCGTGGACGCCGGGCAAAATCTACGTCGACGAGCAGGAGATCGAGATCCCGAACGACGTCGACGTACCCGAGCTGACCATCATCACCGGGATCTGGCGCGATCAGCGCCTGGTCTTGCAGTCGGCCGACGGCGGCGTCGAGCTCCACAACGGCATGCGCCTGGCGATCATCAGCGGGCCTTCCGACGGCAAGCAGGGCGCGGTCGTCACGCACGTGAAGACCGGGATCGTGCCGCCGGTCGACGTTCGACCCCAGAAACCGGCAACCTGAAACGACTACGGCAGTTCGGCAGAGCGACAGGGAGGAACATGCAAATGGCAAGGTCAATGGCTCACATGGGGCTGATGCTGCTTCTATGCAGCAGCATTCTGTCGTTCGGCTGCGTCGGCGGCTCGACCGAAACGGCTGCCGAGGACAAGGACCGGCTCAAGGCGTACATCCTGGACGCTCCGCCCCCGAGCATGACGAACAAGCTCGACATCAACTACGACGGCAAGGTCACGCTGCTCGGGTACTCGATCGAGCCCGCGGCGGGACCGGTGCCGCAGGGCGGGCGCGTCAAGCTCACGATGTACTGGAAGTCGGTGGCCAAGCTCGACGAGGGCTGGAACCTGTTCACCCACGTGATCGACGGCGGCGGCGAGCGCGTGCTCAACATCGACAACGTCGGCCCGCTGCGCGAGTGGCGCGACACGCATCAGGCGCTCTCGCCGAGCCAGTGGGAGCCGGGCAAGGTCTACGCCGACGAGCAGGTATTCAACCTGCCGAACAACGTGAAAACCGACAAGGTGCAGGTCGTGGTCGGCGTGTGGCGCGAGAACGACCGCCTGAAGATCGTCGGCGGGCCGCACGATCCCGAGAACCGCGGCACGGTCGCGACGATCGCCATGGCCGGCGGTGCCGCCGCTGGCGCGGAAGCGCCGGTCAGCACGCGCGTGCCGCTGTTGCGCGTCGACAAGCTCGAGAAGGGCACCAAGATCACGATCGACGGCAAGCTCGACGAGGAAGCCTGGAAGACCGCGCCGGTCGCCGGACCCTTTCTGGACGTCCGCACCGGGCGGCCGAACAGCAGCTTCCCGGTCAACGGCAGCGTCAAGCTGCTGTGGAGCGACGAGGGCATGTACCTCGGCTTCGACGTGAAGGACTCCGACGTCGTCGGCGGCTTCAAGAAAGAGGACAAGGATCCGCACCTCTGGACCAAGGACACGGTCGAGGTGATGGTCGATCCCGACGGCGACGGCGACAACAAGGACTACTACGAGATCCAGATCAGCCCGCAGAACTTCGTGTTCGACTCGCAGTTCGACGAGTACAACGCGCCCAAGACCGATCCCGACGGCCCGTTCGGACATCAGGAATGGTCCGCCAAGCTGAAGAGCGCGGTCACGGTCGACGGCACGCTCGACAAGCCCGGCGACGCCGACAAGGGGTACGTGGTCGAGGCGATGATTCCGTGGAAGTCGTTCGCCAAAGCCAAGAAAGTGCCGCCCGCCATCGGCGACACCTGGCGCATGAATTTCTACGCGATGCAGTCGAACGGCGGCGTCGCGTGGTCGGCGATCCTCGGGCAGGGCAACTTCCACCGCGCCTCGCGCTTCGGCAAGATCCTGTGGGCGGAGAAGGGCTTCGTGCCGCAGGGCACTTCGCCGATTCCCGCGTTCAGCGTGCCCGCGATCATGAGCGCGCGACCGCCGGGAATGCTCACGGCGAAACCGGTAACGTCGGGCATCAATCCGAAGTTGCAGGCCGGTCCGAAAGCCGTGGCGCCGAAGCCCTCGCGCTGATCCTTCTGGTTTTTGGGAGCCACACGCGGTCCGGCGCGGTTCGGCTTGCCCGGACCGAAACCGTCCGTCGTGGTGCGGTGGCACTTTGCCCGCCGGCTCGAGTTGGACTACCATGGTAGGACAATGACCCAGAGCCGAGCCGGCAAAACGATCAAGGTCAGCGTGTCCCTGAACAAGGCCGACGTGGCCGCATTGAAACGACACGCCAGGGAGTTCTATGACGGGAATCTCTCCGCCGCCTTCAGCGACGCAGCCCGCTGGATCCGCCAGCAGGAGGCACGCCGGCGCCTGATCGACAAACTTGGCGGGCCGACGCTCACCCCCGAAGCGGCCGCGGCGATAGACGACGAACAGCGAGGCGGACCTCGTTACGAGCCGAAAAAGTCCAGGCGGAAGCGCGCCGCATGATCGGGCTCACGTTCGACACGGGAGCGCTGATCGCGCTGGAGCGTCGGCGACGACGCATGAAAGAGATCGTGGAGCGAGCGTTGGCGAAGGCGCAACCCATCACTGTTCCGGCCGACGTCGTCGGCGAATGGTGGCGCGGTCGCACGGATCTGCGAGAAAGCATCCTCGAGAGCGTCGACGTGGAGCCGCTGACCGAGACCCTCGCCAAAGTAGCTGGAGAGGCTCTCGCTGCCGTCAGCGAGGCGACGCTGGTGGACGCTATCGTGATGGCTTCTGCCGCGTCCCGCGGGGACATCGTCTACTCGAGCGACGTCGCCGATCTCGAAAGACTCCGAAGGTACTTTCCGGGAGTGCGAATACTTGGCACGTAGGCAAACTAATCCCAAACTTCGACTGCTTTAGCCGCCGTTCGCGCTCTCCCCGGGGAGGCGCGTCACGGGGGTGCAGCGAAAGATCACCTTGGCCTTGGCGCGCAAGCGCCAGATCACCCGATTCGTCGCGAGCTCCGCTTCGGTGATGCGGGCGCTCCCCTGGTCGGCCCCCGTGGTGACCTGGGCGTCGGTCACGAGCACGTTGCCGTTCGACAGCCGATCGGCGTCTCCCGCGAAAGTCTGAAAATAATCGTCGGTACGGAGCTCGTGCAAAATCGTTGCGGTATGCGCCGCCTCGTCGAGCTCGAGGTGCAGCACGCGCGTACGAAGGTCCGCCACCGGTACGTTCGGGTTGCCGTTGCCGTTGTCGTACACCAAAAGCGACCCGTCCTTCTGCCACTCGGGCGAGTGCTGGTGGAAGAACCAATCGCCCGCGCCGAGAGTGAAGTCGCCGCCGTCGCCGAGCCGCCACACGATTTTACCGTCGCTCCTCCTGATCTTGACCAGGAAATCCTGGTGCCGGAGAGAAACCAGCAGGCTGTCGTCGGCCGCGGAGTAAACGACGGCGTTGCCGTGAGTCCAATCGCGACCGAAAACTCCCGGACGCGTGGGATCCTCGACAGTGCGATCGGAGAAAAGACGCTGGCGCGCCAGGTCCAGATTATCGAGCGCGCTCCAGCTCCACACGACGCTGCCGGCACGCGTGAACTCGATCAGCTTGTCCCCGAGCACCGTCGACGTCTGGGTCTGGCCGGGGATCACGACGTCACGGAACTCCCAGGCGAGCGCCACGAAATTTCCGTTCGGCATCGGGATCACGTCGTGATGCAGCGCAGCCACGCCGAGCGTGCGCGCGCTCAGTTTCAGCGCCTCGTCACCGAACTCGTCGAGCACGTAAAAGTCGTAACCCTGCGTGAACGTCAGAGTTCCATCGTCCAGCAGCTTGACGCCGGTCGGCAGCCTTTCGGGCGCGGATTTCGCGTTGTTCGGATGCCCGACGTAAAACCGCGTCACCCCCGCCGTATCCACGGCGAAGAGACTCGAGTCGCGGTTGTCGGGGGACGAGCTCATGTCGAAAATGCGCAGTCCGGGAGCCGGTGTCCCGTTCGACTCCAGCGAAAAGCTCTGCACGAAGCCCGGGAGCGCAGCCGGCGTGGTGAAGTCCACGTCGACGACCTCGTTCCCGTGACGCACGGTCGCGCGATGGCTACTGCCGGGCCGTAGCCCGCGCAGGCGGCAGCGGGTCTGAAGCGCCGCGACGCCGGTCTTTTGAATACGCACACCCGGGTCCGCGGCGAGCTCACAGCTCACGTCCGAAGCGGGTGCCCCGACGATCCCGATGTCGACGACCATCGGCTGGCGATCGTAGGAGGTGACTCGAATCGTCAGCGGAGCCGCGTCCGCGGCGTCGTCATGGTCCGCAGCATCGGTGGTCGGCGCATCCGCCTCCGCGGCGGCGTCTTTTTCGCCGCCGTCCTTGCCCGCAGCGGAATCGCCGCCGGCAACGTCCGCGCCGGCATCGGCCGAAGCGTCGGGGAGACTCGCTTCCGGCAAGGGCGCGTCCGCTTCACGCGCGTCGGGCGGGACGGCCGCCACGTCGCTGTCGTCGCTGCACCCAAAGGCTGCCGCGCAACAGAGGAGCGCGCACGACAATCGCCCGAGCATCGATCGCCCAGGCTATGCCGTCCCAGCTCCGCGAACAACCGCGCGGTCTACAGGCCGTAGCGGCGCGCGATCTCGCCCTCGAGCTCGCTGCAGCGCTGGGTGAGCTCGCGCGCGCGCCCGAGGTCGCGCTCGGAGGCCCGGACCAGCTCCGCGACGCGTTCCGCGCCGGTGCCGCCCGCGTCCGAGTCGAGCGCGCGGCCCGCGACCCGCGACGACTCGAGACCCTGATTGAAGAGCCGGTAACCGTCGAGGCAGACGCGCTTCAGCTCGCAGAGCTCCGGGGCGCTGCAAGGCTCGCGCTCGAGCGCGGCGATGCGCGGCGCCTTCGCTTCGTTCGGGGCCTCGCGCAGCGCGCCAATGGCGTGGCTGATCCGGCCAGCCTCGGCGCGGCGCGCTTGCTCCGCTTCGCCGCGGCAGCCGAGAAGCGCGAGCGCGGCTACGAGACCCGTCAGACGCTTCGTGTTCCTATTCCTGCGGCTTCGGCGGCGGACCGAGCTGAATGCGCTCGCCGATGTAAGCGCCGATCAGCGTGAACAGCACGCCGAGCGCGGACATCAGCACGTACATGAACGCCGGCATGGTCTTCACCGTCTGCTGGCCGAACAGCAAGAACGCGGTCGGAATCGCGACCAGGAACACGGCCACGACGGGTTCCACGAAGGTCTTACCGGGTGAGATCAAGCCCACCAGCATGCCGCCCATGAACCAGACCGGGATCGCCACCAGCATGCCCGCGGACCCCTCGAAATCGAGCGCGGGGACGACCATCGGCAGCCCCATCACGATCGCAGCCGTCAGCACGCTCATGATCACGATCGAGATCACGAACCAGCCGATGCTGAAGCCCTCCTGCTGATAGCGGCGCTCGAGCTCCTCCTGGCGCGATAGGGCGCGTTTGATGTCCTCGATTTTCGCTCCGCAGGAAACGCAGCGGTTGTTGGGGAGCGGAGCGGTGTTTTTGAACCCGCACGAGGGGCAGATGATCTTTTTCGCGGCGGCCATGGCGTAGAGCAAAATAGGGTAGCCGATGGGGCGCGAAACCGGAAACCGCGGTTGGGTCGGGGCCCGAACCGACAGCCCGCCGAGACGAAAGTGCAAAGACCCCCGCAATTTCGCGGACTTCAGCCGTTCGGCGCCAACATGAGGTATAGGGGAGTAACCCCGCAGGAGCTCGGAACCCGAGCTCGGCAGCGGGTGTCCGACGGCTTTGATGCAATCCCGAGACGCGGCAGAGATGGCCTTGCCAGGGCCAGGTGCGGGCGAGCCGGATCCCGAGCTCGAGGCGCTGCCACAGCCGCGCCGTCCGGGAAGGCGCCTGACGCTCGCCGCTCTCGCGATCACGGCCGCGGCCGCGCTTTTGATGGCGTTCAGCCTGCGCGGCGAGGTTCGATACGCACTGGGCGGCGGCGCGCCGCGAGAGCTCGGCAACCTCGTGAACTTCGATCCCGGCGCGAACGCGGGAAACACCTGGGTGCACGGGGAGGCACTCCTGTCGACGACGGGCGCGATCCGCTACGGCCGCCCGCTCGAAGCGGACACGTACCGGCTCGCGCCGGTCGCCGGCAACGATCGGCTGTGGGTTCAGGTGCGGGTCCCGGCCGGGCTCGAAGATCCGCGCTTCGTACCGCCGACGTCCTTCGTTGGACGCCTTGTCCCGATGTCCGAAGCCGGCTTGCGTTACTCGGGTCTGCCCGAAGCGGTCGAGCACGCGAGCAAGAGTCGGATTCCCGAACACGCCTTTTTGCTCGTCGACGGTGAGGCACCCAGCACGATGCGCTGGGCGATCGGGCTTTTGGCACTGTTCGTTGGATTCGCGAGCTTCAATCTGTTCGGTCTGTACCGGCTGGTGCGTCCGATCCGCGACGCCTAGCGTCCGAGCCTTTTCGGCCCTCGGGCGCGATGCTAGGCCTTCCGGGTCATGGCGCTCAGCTACCGAGATGCCGGCGTCGATATCGACGCCGGTGACGACCTGGTCGAGCGTATCAAGCCGCTCGCGCGTGCGACCCGGATTGCCGAAGTCGTCGAAGACGTCGGAGGCTTCGCCGGCCTGTGCGGGCTCCCCGCGGACATCAGCGACCCGCTCTTGGTGAGCGGCACCGACGGCGTCGGCACCAAGCTCAAGCTCGCGTTCGCGACCGGGCGCCACGACACGATCGGGCAAGACCTGGTCGCGATGTGCGTCAACGACGTGGTGACGACGGGCGCGCGGCCGCTATTTTTTCTCGACTACTTCGGGTGTGGAAAGCTGGACGTCGCGACCGCCGAGCAGGTGATCAAAGGCATCGCCGACGGCTGCAAGCTCGCTGGCTGCGCGTTGCTCGGCGGCGAAACCGCGGAGCTTCCCGGTATGTACGCCGACGGCGAATACGATCTGGCCGGCTTCTGCGTCGGGGTCGTGTCGCGGCGCGCGCTGCTCGGTCCGGCGCGAGTGCGCGCGGGCGACAACCTGATCGGCGTCGCCTCGAGCGGCCTGCACTCGAACGGCTATTCGCTGGCGCGAGCCGTCGTCGAGTCGAAGCTGAAGCTGTCGTTCGACAGCGTGGTGCCGGAGCTCGGGCAGAGCATCGGCGAAGCACTGCTCACGCCGACGCGCATCTACGCGAAGAGCGTGCGAAGGCTGGTGGAAGCGGCCGGCGGCGAGCTGCACGCGCTTTGCCACGTGACCGGGGGCGGCATCGAGGGCAATCTGCCGCGCGTGCTGCCGAGCGGAAGCTTTGCACGCGTCAGCCTCGCGTTCCCGAGGCCCCCGCTGTTCGAGCTCCTCGCGCGCGGCGGGCCGATCGTCGAGATGGAGATGCGCCGCACCTTCAACATCGGCGTCGGTCTCATCGCCGTCGTCGCGCCGGACTTCGTCGATCAGGCGCTCCAGAGCCTGCAGGCCAGCGGCGAACGCGCCTTTTGGCTGGGCAAGGTGGAGGCAGGCACGGCCGGTCAGGAGCCGTACGTCGAGTTTGGCTGAGAGTCACGCGTGCCCCCCCTCGATCTCGGCGTACTCGTTTCCGGCAACGGAACCAACCTGCAGGCGATCCTCGACGCGATCGCCGAGGGCTCGCTGAACGCGCGCGTGCGCCTGGTGGTCTCGAACAAGGCCGGCGCGTTCGCGCTCGAGCGCGCGCGCCGCGCCGGAGTCACGGCGCTCGCGATTTCTCATCGCGACTACGCGACGCGCGAAGAGTTCGACTCCAAGCTTGTACACGCGTTGCGCGAAGCCGGCGTCGCGTTCGTCGTGCTCGCGGGATTCATGCGCGTGCTGACGCCGGTGTTCCTCGACGCGTTCGCCGGCAAGATCCTGAACATTCATCCGGCTCTCTTGCCGGCGTTTCCGGGGGTCAACGCGCTCGGCCAGGCGCTCGCCTACGGAGTGAAGCTCGCGGGCTGCACGGTGCACTTCGTCGACGCCGGCGTCGACACCGGACCGATCGTGGCGCAGCGCGCGATCGCCGTGAACGAGGACGACACGGAGGATTCACTCGCCGAACGCATCCACCGCGAGGAGCACGCGCTCCTGGTCGAAGTCCTGCGCTGGGTTGCCGAGGGCCGCGTGCGAGTGGTGCCGGGCGTGGACGGCGGGCGCGCGCGTGCGCTCGTCAGCGCGCGCGGATCATGACCACCCGCCACTACGACGCGATCGTGCTCGGGCGTTCGCTGGGCGCGCTGACCGCCGCGGCCTTGCTCGCGCGCCGCGACTTTCGCGTGCTGCTGCTCGGGCAAGGGCAGCGCCCGATGAGCTACCGCTTCGACCGTCACATCCTGTGCCGGCGTACCTTCACCTTGCTGGCCGGCTCTTCGCCGGCCTGGCAGCGCATCCTGCACGAGCTGGCGCAGAGCCCCCGGTTTCGCCGGCGCACGCGGGCGCTCGACCCGATGTTCGTGGTGCTGGGCGAAGGCCGCCGCGTCGAAGTGGCGCCGGACATGGAGCTGTTCGCGCGCGAGGTCGACCGCGAATTTCCCGAGGTGCGACAGCTGGTCGACGAGCTGTATGCGACGTTCGCTCAGGTGAACGCGGCTGCCGACACGGCGTTCGAGCGCGACGCGGTCTGGCCGCCGGGTAATCTCTGGGAGCGCATCGAAACCGCGCGCGCCGCCACTCAATTGCCGCTGATCGGCGGCGACAATCCGCCCGATCTGCTCGGAAAATTTCCGGCCGGCCATCCGTACCGACAGCTCGTCGCGCTGCCCGCGCTGTTCGCGTCGAATCTGGCCGCGCGCTCCGACCGGCTGCCGCCGTTCGCGTTGGCGCGGTTGCACGGGGCGTGGACACGCGGCGTGACCGCCCTGACCCGCGCCGAAGACGAGCTCACCGACTTTCTGATAGAGCGCATCGAGGCCCACGGCGGAGAGTGCAGGCTCGATCAGCGGGCGGCGTCGATCAGCGTGCGGCGCGGCCGGGTGGCGGGAGTGCTCGCCGCGGGCGAGGAAGAGCTGACCGGCGCGAGCTGCGTGATCTCCGACGCCTCCGGTGAAATGGTGGCGGACCTGGCCGGCGGCGAAGGCATCACCAAGCGCGCCCAGCGCGAATGGCCGCGGCTCACCGCGACGGCCGGGCGCTTCGTGGTGAGCCTGATCGTGCGGCGCGCGGCGCTGCCCGATCCGCTCGCCGAAGAGGCGTTTCTGATCCCGGCTGGCAGCCGTCCCGACCCGCGGCGTCCGGTGGTCCACCTGCAGCGCCACGAACGTGCATTCGTGCCCGAAGCCGCGAGCGAATCGCACGACGAGTCGCTTCTGGTGGCAGAAATCCTGCTACCGACGCGCGGCCCGCTGATGCTGCCCGAGGCCCGCGAGGCCGTGCTGACGACGCTGCGCGAGCATTTGCCGTTTCTAGATCGGCACCTGGTGATCGTCGATTCTACTCACGATGGTCTGCCGCTCTACGACTACACGAGCGGCAAAAAGAAGGAGATCGATCGGATTCACCTCGAAAGCACGGCGGCTGCCCCCGAGTCGATGCAATGGCTCTGGTCGACTGAGCCCTCCGGGTATCTCGACCTGTGTGGTGAGCCGGTGCGCGGGCCGATCCCCGGTACTTACCTGGTGGGCAAAACCGTGATGCCCGCGCTCGGACAAGAAGGCGAGCTGATCGCTGGCTGGGGAGCGGCCCGCATCGTGACGCGCGGCGATCGTGCACGACAACGCATGCGCCGTGCAATGTGGAGCAAGATCGAAACGGGTTAGAGACGGGCTAGAACTTTTTAAGACCGATGTGGGACAGAGTGGGGAAACCGTCGACGAATGTCGGAAGCGTTTCGCGCGTCGAGGAAATTGAACAGTCCGAGCGCTCGCTCCCATTCGAAGCCGATCGCAGCGGACAGCACGATTGAATGCGTCAAAGCGTTTTGGGGCCGGGGCCCCAAAACAAAAACCTGAGCGGGCCCCCAAACACAAACTTTCTGTTCGTACGTTTTGGGGCCGGGGCCCCAAAACCCAAACTTGGGAGACGCAAAATTCCGCGTCTTCTTCGTCCGAAAGAGAGTTATTCTGAGAGACGATGCGATCTGTTGTGATGTGGTCGCTGATTCGATCACTGGTGCTCTTCGGGGTGATGCTGGTGGCGGGTGCAGCGCAGGCTCAGGGGAAGAAGCGGATCCAGGTGGTGGCGCTGCTCAGCGACGACGCTTACGAGCAGGCGCAGGCGCTCACGGTCGCGCTCAAGAACGCGATCGAAAAGGACGCGCGCTGGGAACTTCAAAACGGGGACTTTTCACTCGAGGTGATGGTGACGGCGCTCGACTGCAAGGCCCCGCCCGACACCGCGTGCCTCGCCAGGATCGCCAACAAGATCAACGCCGAGCGTTTCTTGTGGGGATCGATGAAGAAGAACGGCACCGAAGTGGTGGCGGCGTTGAACTACTGGGAAAAGGGCCGGAGCGGTTCGGGGACTGCGCTCCGCTACAGCAACAATCTGAAGGACGCGGCCGACGAAAAGCTGACCGAGCTCGCGACCGGCGCGCTTCGAGACCTGGTGGGCGCGCCGCAGGGCTCGCTGGTCGTCCTGGCCGGTAACCTGAACGGCGAAGTCTTCGTCGACGGGCGCCGCGTCGGTGCGCTTCGCGACGGGCGCGGGGAGTTCGCGGTGGCGCTCGGCGAGCATCAGGTCGAGCTCCGCGCGCAGGGCCACAATCCGGCTTCGGGCTCGGTCGAAGTCACGGCCAGCACGCCGGCCGAGCTCGAGCTCACCCCGGGCCTGGCCAACGCGGATCTGGCCCCGCCGCCCGAGCGCGAGCACCGCTCGGGTTCTCAGCGCACTTTCGGCTGGCTCGCCATCGGTGCCGGCGTTGCGTTCGCCGCCGGCGGCGTCTATTCGATGGTGCGCGTGAACTCGATAGGCGACGACCCGGCCTTCGAAAGCTATCGAAACCGGCTGCGTGCCGATCAAGACGCCTGCGACGAAGCAAAGCGCGGGACGCGAGTGCCCGGCGCGGCGCCGCCCGGCGACGTGGCCGATCAGTGCTCGACGGCCCAGACTTTCGAGGTGCTCCAGTACGTACTGTTCGGCCTGGCAGGGGCTTCGATCGGCACCGGAACGGTGCTCTTGCTGACGGATTCTGGTTCCTCGCGGGAGCGGCCCGCCGTCAGCTTGCGGCCGCGCTTCGCGCCGCGGCAGCGGGCGGGGCTCGATCTCGCGGTCGCTTTTTGAGCGGAGCAACTTGCGCGTCATCGCCGGCCGCTTCAGGGGGCGAAAGCTTCTGGCACCTCGCGGATTGAAGACCCGTCCGACCGCGGACCGCGCACGCCAGGCTTTGTTCGACGTGCTGGGCCCGCTCGCCGAGGCGCGGGTGCTCGATCTGTACGCGGGAACGGGAGCGCTCGGCATCGAGGCGCTTTCGCGCGGCGCCGCGCACGCGGTGTTCGTCGAAAGCGATCGCTTCGCGCTCGCATGCATTCGCAAGAATCTCGAAGCGCTACAGCTCGTCGACTCCGCGACCGTGCTGCCGCTCGCGGTCGAACGCGCGGCGGCAGCGCTGCGTCCGCTCGCGCCCTTCGATCTGGTGCTGTGCGATCCACCTTGGGAACACCTGGACGGTGCACTGCGAACGCTGGCGCGCCTGCTTCGAGCCGATCTGGAAGGGCTGCCGACCCGGGTCGTGATCGAGCATCCGTCCGCGAAGAGCCTCGACTTGGCCTTGCCCGCGGGCCTCGAAAAAACCGATGAACGCCGCTGGGGCGACACGGGCGCGACCGTGTTTACGGCAAAAGCGCGAGCAAAAGCCGGCACCTGGCCCACTTAAGAACCCCTCGCGCCCGGCGTACGTGCTGGCTATAGTCGCGGGTCGCTAGAAACGGCAGTCTGAAATGTCCCCAGTGTGTCCCCACTTACGAGCCAGGCGGTGCTACTTGGCGCGCGGGAGTTGAGCTCGAATGCCTGAATCGTCCTTGCCCCCCACCCCAAAATCCGGCGGAAGCGGAGGCTTCATCGCCGCCGCCCTGGTGATGCTGCTGCTGATGGGCGGTCTGATCTGGTGGAAGTTTCGGGGCGGCGAGGAGCCAAAGCAACCCGAACCGACGCCGGTCGTTTCCACGCCTCCGCATCCGACGCTCGACGAACCACCGCCACCGCCTCCGCCCCCCGAGGTCACGCCGGACGCGGGCAAGAAGACGGTGGTCAAGCGCGGCGGCGGCGGAAAGGTCGGCGGCGGCTGCGGCGGGGAGTGCGAGGGACAGGCCGGTGCTTCGCTGCGGTCGGCGCTGGCGGGGAAGGCCGGCGCCGCGCGGCGCTGCTACGAACGGGCGCTGCTCCAGAACGCGACGCTGCAGGGACGCATGATGGTCGCGGTGCGCGTGGGTCCAGGGGGCGAGGTCTGCAGCGCAAACATCGCCCAGAACGGCATCGGCGATCCGGGCCTTGCCAACTGCGTGGTGGGTATGTTCCGCTCCTCCACGTTCCCGCCGCCGCAAGGCGGCTGCGTGGACACGCAGGTCCCGATGAACTTCGTCCCAAAGTCGAACAACTGAGCAGAATGACGCCCGCGGCTCGCATCGTCTTGATCTCGAGTGCGCTCGGCGCGATCGCGTTCGCCGGCTGCGGTTCCGATGGGACGACCCCGAGCTGCCGCGTCGACGGCGGAGTACCTCTTTACAACATCAAAGAGGCGGATCCGGACAGCGGGCTCCTCCCCGACGCGACGGTCAACGAGATCAACCAGGATCTCGTGGACATGAATTGCTTGACCGCAATCGGTCACCTCAAGGCAGTCCCCGACTCTGGCAGCGACTGAGGACCCGGCCGGCGCGGTCCCTCGCCAGACCGGCGTGCTGCTCACGGTCGCCTACGACGGCGCGACGTACTCGGGCTTTGCACGACAACCCGAGGCTCGCACCATCGCCGGCGCCCTCGACGGCGCGGTGCAAGCGATCGATCCGCAAGCGACGCCGGTGCGCGGCACGAGTCGCACCGACGCCGGAGTGCACGCGCTGGGGCAGCCCGTCGCTTTCGACAGCAAGCGCTCGATCGACGCACGCGGTTGGGCGCTCGCCGTCAACTCGCACTTGCCGGAAGAGATCAGCGTGATGCGGGCAGCGCTGGTCGAGCCCGGCTACGATCCGCGCCGTCACGCGCTCCGCAAGACCTACCGCTACGTGGTCCTGATGAGCTCGCTGCGCGATCCGTTCCTGTCGCGGCGAGCCTGGCGCGTCGGCGAGAGGTTGAACCAGCAGGCGATGCGCGACGAAGCGGAGTCGCTGATCGGGGTGCACGACTTCCGCGCTTTCCGCGGCGCAGCCGACGAGCGTGAGAACACGGTGCGGAACATCCTACGCGCCGAGGTGCGAAGCGCGGGTGGCGACGCGCGACGCCTGGAGATCGAGATTGAGGGAGATCGCTTTCTTTACCGCATGATTCGCATCATCGCGGGCACGCTGATCGACGTCGGGCGCGGCCGCCTCGAGCCCGGCGCAATCGCGCGCGCCATCGCGAGCGGCGCGAGGGAAGACCTCGGTATGACCGCGCCGCCAGACGGGCTGTATCTCGATCACGTGGTGTTGGACGATTCTGGTAGAGACGCTTGGCCTTGATCGCCGGCGCTAGAATTGACGAAGTTCGTACCCTCGCGTAGCTTCCGCCCACGAGCGGTAAGCCCGTGGTTTAACAACCTTCCAGCTGCGCAGGCTGGACACGGGTGGCGCCCGATTTGCAGAGGAACACGCCATGGCCCTGAAGGACATAATCGTCGAGCGTGGAAAAAAAGCCCTGCAGGCTCCGAACGTGATGCGTTTCATTTCCGACGACCGCGTAATGAAGGCGGCCGAAGGCGTGATGGATGCGCGCTCCCGGGTGCGGGCCGCCTGGCGCGCTCTGATCAACGGGCACGAGCTGCCGAACATCGACCCGGCGCTCGACGAGCTACCGGGCGAACACGACAACGGTGTGCACAACGGCAACGGTGGCACGAACGGCCACAGCGTAGAGGTTCGCGCGGAGGCTCGCCCGCGCCGTACGAACGGTTCCGCTGCCCCGGCGCCGGCCGCCTTCAGCGGCAACGGTTCGGCCGACATGCACGAGTCGCTCAAGGAGCGCAGCTCGCTGGCCGCAATCGGCGGCCGGGACGTGTTCGAGAAGTGCGTCAAGTTCACCGCCGCCGACAACGCGCGCCGGATGGGTGTGTATCCCTACTTTCGCCCGCTCGATCTCAACGACGGCCCGGAAGCGGAAATCAACGGCCGCCGGGTGGTGATGTTCGGCTCCAACAACTACCTCGGCCTGACCACCCATCCCAAAGTGCGCGAGGCAGCGCGCAACGCCATCGACCGCTTCGGCACCAGCATGACGGGGTCGCGCCTCGTGAACGGTTCGATGAAGCTGCACGAAGAGTTCGAGGAAAAACTCGCCGCGTGGTTCGGTAAGGAGTCGGCGTTGGTATTCACCACCGGCTACCAGGTGAACCTCGCCACCTGCTGCGCCCTGCTCAGCAACAAGCAGAGCGTCGGCGTGATCGACCGCAACGTGCACGCGTCGCTGTACGACGGCGTCCGGCTCGGCCAGTCCTCGGGCGCCCGGCTCGTGCGCTACAAGCACAACGACGCCGAGGCGCTCGATCGCGCGCTCGCCAAGCTCGACGCCGGCGAGGGCGCGCTGGTGATCACCGACGGCGTGTTCAGCGCCGAGGGCGAGATCGCTCATCTCGATGCGATCGTCCCGGTGGTGAAAAAGCACGGCGCGCGGCTGTTCGTCGACGACGCCCACGCACTCGGCGTGATCGGCCCCGGCGGCCGCGGCACCGCGCACCACTTCGGCGTGAGCGACCAGGTCGATCTGATGGGCGGCACCTTCTCCAAGTCGCTGGCCAGCATCGGCGGCTGGCTGGTCGGCGAGCGCAAGGTGCTCGACTACATCCGGCACTTCGCGCCGAGCTTCATGTTCGCCGCCAGCGCGGCGCCCCCGTGCGTGGCCGCGGCGATGGCGGCTTTCGACGTGATGCAGGAAGAGAGCTACCGCATCGAACAGCTGCGCCAGAACTACACTTACATGCGCGACCAGCTGCGCCGGCTCGGCTTCGAGCTCGGCCACACCGAAACTGCGGTGATCCCGATCTACATCCGCCAGGATCTGCGCACGATCATGATGTGGCGCGACCTGCTCGAGGACTACGGCATCTACACGAACCCGTTCATCTCGCCCGGCGTGCCGCCCAAGAACGCCATGTTGCGAACGAGCTACATGGCCACCCACGAGCGCAAGCACCTGGACCGCGGCCTCGAAGCCCTCGAGAAAGTCGGAAAAAAGTACGGGGTGATTTGAGCCCGAATCGCGCGCGACATTGACGCCCACACCGCGTGCGCGTTAAACGCGGGCACTCATGTCCGTCGAGATTCGTGAAACGCCGATCGGCGGGAAGCTCAAACCGTTTCTCGACGTGGTGGACTACATCTACCGCGACGACCCTTACTTCGTGCGACCGCTCGACTTCGACCTGTCGCAGCGCCTGAGCAAGAAGAACCCGTTCTTCGAGCACGCCGAGGGCGTGATCTTCACCGCGCATCGCAACGGCTGGTGCGTGGGCCGCTGTACGGCGCAGATCGACCGCGAGCACCTGAAGCGCTACCAGGACGACGCGGGCTTCTTCGGGTTCTTCGACACCGTCGACGATCCGGACGTGGCGGAGGCCCTGCTCGACCGCTCGGCACGCTGGTTGACGGAACGCGGGATGCGCTCGATGCGCGGCCCGATGTCGCTCAACACCAACGAGGAGATCGGTTGCCTGGTGGAGGGCTTCGACACGCCGCCGATGATCCTGATGCCGCACCATCGTCCGTACCAGGGCGGGCTGATCGAGAAGGCAGGCCTCGCCAAGCTCAAAGACGTCTATGCCTGGCGCTATCAAGTGGGAGAAGTGCCGAAGCGCGCGCAGAAAGCGCACGACGAATTGGCAGCATTGCCCGAGATCGTGACGCGCCACGCCGATCTCAAGAACCTCGATCGCGACGTGCGGCTCCTGATGGACGTCTACAACGACGCGTGGAGCGACAACTGGGGTTTCATCCCGGCGACCGAAAGCGAGCTCGCGAAGATGGCCCAGGATCTCAGAATGCTGCTGATCCCGGAGCTCACTTTCATCACCACCATCGACGGCGAGCCGGCCGCGGTCGCGATGTGCCTGCCCAACATCAACGAGCTGATCCCGGATCTGCACGGCAAGCTCTTGCCCTTCGGCGCGCTCAAGCTCCTGTACCGGCTCAAGATCAAGAAACCGACGACCTGCCGGCTGATCATCCTCGGCATCCGCAAGAAATACCGCCACGTTCGAAAGTACGCAGGACTCAGCATCTACCTCTACGCAAAGATGAACGCGGCCGGCCAGAAGGTCGGCATCAAGTGGGGCGAGCTGTCGTGGACGCTCGAGGACAACGCGCCGGTCAATACCGGCATCAAATTCATGGGCGGCAAGATCTACAAGCGCTACCGCCTGTACGAAAAGAAGCTCTGATAGAGCGACCATGGCGATCCTGCTCACGGGCGGCACGGGCTTTCTGGGTTCTCACATCGCCGAGCAGCTCTCGGCGGCAGGGCGCAACGTGCGCGCACTCGTGCGCCAATCGAGCGACACGGCGTTCTTGCGCACCCTGCCCAACGTCGAGCTTCGTGAGGGCAGCGTCGAAGATCGCGAGAGCGTATTGCGGGCCGCAGCGGGCACCGAAGCCATCGTGCACTCGGCGGGTCTGGTCAAAGCGCGGCGGCCGGAGGAGTTTTTTCGCGTCAACACCATCGGCACCGACAACGTGCTCGCCGCCGCGCTCGAGAACAAAGACACCGTGCGCCGCTTCGTGTTCGTGTCGAGCCAGTCGGTGGCCGGCCCGAGCGACGTGCTCGGGACCGCCGTCGACATCGACGCCCCGCCGCGGCCCGTCACGAACTACGCGCGCAGCAAGCTCGCCGCCGAAAAGAAGGTACTCGCTCGAAAAGACGAGCTACCCGTCGTGATCCTGCGCCCGTGCGCGATCTACGGCCCGCGCGACCGCGAGATCCTGGCCTTCTTCAAGGCGATCAAGGCCGGCGTGATGCCGTACATGGGATCGACCGAAAACAAGCTCAGCATGATCTACGGCCCCGACTGCGCGGCTGCCTGTCTGCGTGCGATCGACGCCGACGTCCCGAGCGGCAGTCGTTACTTTCTCGACGACGGCAACGTCTACCGCTTCGGCGAGATGATCGAACGCGTCGAGACGGCGATGGGCAAGCGAGCGTGGCTGCGCTTCCCGTTGCCGCGCCCCGTGATCCACACCGCGGCGCTCGCCAGCGAGCTCTACGGCAGGGTCTTCAACAAAGCCGTGATGCTGACGCGCGACAAGTGCAACGAGCTCTTCGAGCAGTGGGTCTGCAACTCGAGCGCCGCGCAAAAAGCCCTCGACTGGCAGCCGCGCGTCCAGTTCGACCAGGGCGCGAAAGAAACCGTCGCCTGGTACCGCGAGGCGGGCTGGCTCTGAAGACGCCCCCCGCCTCGCGCTCCCCAAAATTCCCCAGCTCTTGTCGCTCGCATCGCGTGCGCAGCGACTCGACTCGGCCGACCCTGCTCCGATCCGCGCGCGTCGCCACGACGGCGTTTCACCAACGCAGCGGAAGGCCCCTGTCCCCTTTTGCGGATTTGTTGTCCTGACAACCGTTGCGTGACCCTCAATTTTGTATCCGCTCAAGAGACGAGCTTTTTCGGGCGAATCCGTTGCGACTGCACCCACGCGAGCCGTGCGGGGACCCGGTACGCTCCATTGTTTTCAGCTACTTGGAAGCTGACGGCCGCGCCTATCGACGCATCTGCAACCGTTGCCTAACCAACAGTTGGAGAGAAGCGAGGACGCCAAGAACGCTTTCGTTTTTGGGGAAGGTGGCGGCGTTCGAGCAGCAGCGCTGAAACGCAACTCCGCCTCGCGGCTGGCGAAGCGGCGAGGGGTGGCGACGATTCGCCGGTTGCTGGGAGCGTCGCGAACGGGAAGCCGGGGAGACGTGGTGCGGATTGCCTCTAGGTTTTGCGGAACGGTCCGGCAGCTGGTTTGTCGGGGCGGCGCGGTATCTCGAGGGACGGACAAACGGCGCGCGGTATACCGCGTCGGACCGACAAAAATTCCCTCGTTGCGCTGACGTGCAAAATATTCGAGTCGCTGGGACGCTGTTCGAGATTCGTGATTCGTGATTCGTGATTCGTGATTCGTGATTCGTGATTCGAGACTCGAGACTCGTACAAGGTGATGACCGCAATCCGCGTCGGCGTCGGCGTGTCGCCAGCGTCGCGAACGCGACTGCGAATGGCAGAGCGTTGCTTCCCAGCGGGATGTTCCGCGGATAGCCTGCGCGGGATGTGGATCATGTACCTGGTGCCGGTGATCGCGATCGCCGGGATTTTGATTTATTCGTTCGTGGCGCGGGCGCGCATTCAGCAAGCCGTGAAGGAGGGTAAGGGCCCGCTGCTATTTCACGAAGGGTTTGCCGGATACTTTCCGAGCTTGAATCCGGAAGAGTATCTGATCGCTGTCTGGCAGGGACTCGCGTACACGGGGTCGAGCAGCGCGGCGGGGCAGGTCGCCGGCGCGATCTTGAACGAGGTCTCTGCGAAGGCGATTGGGTTTTCCAAGTACACGCCGATGGTGTTCGTGGGACTCACGTCGGCGGGACGACTGATCGTCGCCGAGGAGTACAGCGAAATGGGCGACCGCGGAAACTACAAGGAGGTGCAGAACTGGAGCTCGGGCGCGACGGCCGTGACTGGCCCGAACGCGGTCCCCGGCCACTCGGGGCCACCGCCGAAGAATCCCTTCAACCCGGCCGTGCAACTCGAGCTCGCGGTGGTCAGCGGGCCTGACGGAAACCACTATCCGGCCTGGCTTTCACCACAGAGCCTCGAAGTCACCGGCCAGCAGCGCTCGATCGCGAAGGCGTTGCCGGTGTCCGCTGTCCAGGCGAGCGAGGTCTGGGGTCACGCGCTTCAACTGGCTGCCGCCGCGAATCCGGCGGTCCTCGCCGCGGCCGTCGTCGCGACAACGTCGGCGTCGCGGCGGTCGGGGACGTGATGTCGAGCGACGCGAGGCTGTCGAGCGATACGAGGGTCGAGCCGCGCGAGGGTCAAGCAACGCGGTAGAATTCACTGTCGGCGGCGAGGAGCGGCGTCGGGACATTTTTCAGTTTGCGCCCGAGCGCTTCGATCACCTCTGCTTCGACGTAAAGGCCGGGGCCCCAGCCCGGCGCGTCGTCGGCGCTCGCGTGGGCGGCGGCCTCGGCTGCGAGCGCCTTGCGCAGCGGCTCACTGGGTCGCGACGCCCGCACGACCCGCACGTCGCCGACGCGTTCGACACACTGCGCGAGCTGGTCGCTGCTCGCGTCCGCTGCCGGGGCATCGTCGATCCAGCGACCGCCGTGGCAGATCACGCCGACGGTCGCAAATCCGGCGTCGGTCAACTGCGTGCGCACTTCGCGTAGCCAGCGCATCGGATCGGTGATCTCGTCGCCGTCGGCGACCTCGACGTAGAAGGCGTGCCCGAGGTCGAGCACCGAAACGCCGCTGCCGAGCGGCAGCGCGTCGAGGCAGCCCGTGAACGCGGCCGCGAGCTCGCTGTAGCGCTCGACGAACTGTTCGCGCTCGAGCGAATACTCGACATCTTCGAGGTCGAACCAGGCGATCAAAAGGCCGTAGGCGTTTTCGTCGATCACGAGGGGAGCCGCCTCAGTACCACGAGCCGCGCTCGAGCGGAGGGCGTCCCGCGCGGCGGCGGAGCGCATTGATCGCGCGGTACAGCGGAGGCCAGGCGATCAAGCGCCGCTCGAGCCGGCGCTTGCCGGGAAATTCCAGCAGCAGCAGGCTCACGAAAATCGTGAGCAGGCCCTGGCCCGGCAGAGCCAGCATCGCGATTCCGGCCACGAGCAGGACCACGCCGAGCAGGTTCTTGAGCACGCGACCGACGAGGCGCCACACGGAGCGCGGCCCGCTCGGCATCGACATTTCGAAAAGCTCGCGGCGCGAGAAGTAGTCGGCCGGCACGCGCGCGATGAACCACGGAATGCCGGCGGCGCTCAGCACGAACAGCGCGACCGACACCACGCCCAGCGTCGCGAGCACGGTCGGGTCCACTACCCAGGCAACGGGCCCGCGCAGCCACGACGGCAGCCGCTCGACGATCCACTGCGGCATCGCGCGGCCCGCGGCACCTCAGCCGTGGCTGCGTGCCGCGTGGATGGCTGCGAGCGCGGCGCGGGCCTTGTTTCGCGTTTCCTTGGCCTCGAGCTCCGGAACGCTGTCGGCAACGATGCCGGCGCCTGCCGTGACCTCGAACCGCCCCTGTCTCATCACCACCGTGCGAATCGCGATCGCGAAGTCGAGATCGGTGCCGCGCGTTGCGTAGCCGATCGCGCCGCCGTACGCGCCGCGCGGCTGGAGCTCCAGCTCGCGGATGATCTGCATCGCGCGGACCTTGGGCGCCCCGGACAGCGTGCCGGCGGGAAAGGTCGCCCTGAGCACGTCCCAGGGCCCGAAGCCAGTTTTGAGCTTACCCCAGACCTCGCTGACGATGTGCATCACGTGACTGAAGCGCTCGATTTCCATCTTGGCCTTGAGCTCGACCGTCCCCGATTCGGCGACGCGGCCCACGTCGTTGCGAGCCAGATCGATCAGCATCACGTGCTCGGCTCGCTCCTTCGGATCGTTGATCATCTCCTCGGCCAGCGCGATGTCCTCTTCGAGGCTGCGACCGCGCCGCCGCGTACCGGCGATCGGGCGCAGGGTGATACGCCGATTCTCGACGCGAACCAGGGTTTCCGGGCTGGCGCCTGCGATCGCGAGCGCGGGTGCCCCCGGCCGTTCCGGCAGCTCGAGCAGGTACATGTAGGGCGCCGGCGAGAGCACACGCAGCGCGCGGTAGACGTCGAACGGGTCGGTGCCGGCGACCGGCAGCGAGAACGTGCGCGCCGGGACGACCTGAAAGATGTCGCCCGCGCGGATGTACTCCTTGGCGCGCTCCACGCATTTGCCATAGTCGGCGTCGCTGCAGTTGACGTCCACGTCCGTGGGCTGCGCGGCCGGATCCGGCGGTGCTAGCGGCGGCAGCACCGGCACGCGCGCCAGATCGCTTTCGGCGCGCTCGATGTCTGCCGGGTCCTCGGCCGCGATCGTCGCGGTGTGAGTCAGATTGTCGAAAACGACCACGGTCGAACCGCTGAGCAAGCGCGCGATCGGCTCGCGCGAGAGCTCGCCCGGCCAGCGCTCGACCTTGGTCGCCCAGTGGACGATGTCGTAGGCCACCATGCCCACGTGGGCGCCCGCGAAACGCGCGGCCACGTCGCCGGAACCGTCCTCGCCGGTGGGTGCGAGCTCGGCGAGCCGGGCGAACGGGTCGACGCCCGCCTGACCGTGGAGGACGATCTGCCGGCGCGGGCGGTAGCCCAGGATCGAGTAGCGGCCCCAGCGTTCGCCCGGGACCACGCTTTCCAGAAGAAAGGAGCCTTCGCCGGCGTCGCGGCGCAGCGCGGCGTACGCGCCGACCGGGGTGATGCCGTCGACCACGAGTGTCTTTCGATGAACGCCTGCCATCGCGTGGTGGACAAGATAACTCAGCTTGTCCTCTACCGCCCGCGGCTTGCGCGGAGGACGCGAAGGCTCCTAGTCTTCCGCCCGATGGGTGCGTTCGCCCGCGTCGTTCGTTCAGCCTGCGCGGCTGCACCCTGGTTATTTTTGCTCGCCGCTCCCGGCTGCAAAAAGCAGGCGGCGCTCGAGCTCCGCGACAGCGAGGGGCGACAGTTCGAGGCGAACTGCGCCGGCGGCAGCGGCTGCAAGCTCGTGCAGCGCTCGGGCCCGAAACACGAGGGCAAGCCGGAGACCCTGCTGCGAGCGTCAGGGCGCCTGTTCGGCGTGTGCGCGGCCGCCCCCGGGGCGGAGGCCCAATCGCCGGCGGAGTGTCGGGTACTGACCTGCGCGGGCGACGACGCCTGCCCGCCACCTCAGGGGCTCGAGCGGGGGCAGTGCGTGAACGGCCTGTGTACCGAGCCCTCACACCCGATCGGGGTGGCGGACGCGGTCATGCTGTGCCTTGCCGGCACCGGACTCCAAAACGGCTCGGCGCTGCAGGCCGAGCGCTTCGCGATGGCGCTGAACTGCGGCGAGCCGTGCCGCATCCCGAGCCCTTGCCGCCAGCCGTGACGTGGTAGGAGTGCGAGTGTTGGACCGACCCACTCTGGACCCCAGCATCGCTCTCGTCGCTTACGCGGAATCGCTGGTCGACGGACAGCGCGTCGTCGTTTTCGGCGAGGCCACGTCGCACCTGGCGAGCCAGCTGCTCGAACGCGGAGCGCGCCTCGTACACGTGTACGACGCCGATGCCACGCGCGCCGCCGAAGCCGCCGCCCGCAATCGCTCGCCGAACCTCTGGTTCGCTCCACTTTCGGACGGCGATCTCGCGCTGCGTGAACGTTCGTTCGACTTCGCGCTGGTCGAGAACATCGCCAATTACGCGGAGCCTACGGCACTGCTCAAGCGGATCCGCCGCACCTTGACCGGGCGCGGTGCAGCGCTGGTCGCGTGTCCGAACCCGGACGTGCGCTTGCGCTTGCTCGCCGACACCACGAGCACGACGAAGACGCTCGACTACTACGCGCTCTACGACGCGGTCGCGGCGCACTTTCCGAACGTGCGCATGCTGGGACAGATGCCGTTCGTCGGCTACGCGCTGGCCGACTTCGGGACCGAGCGCGAGCCCGAGCCGACCTTCGATTCGGGATTCGTGCCGGGCGGCGCGGAGGAGCCGGAGTGGTTCATCGCGCTAGCCAGCGAGCACCAGACCCGGCTCGACGAGTTCGCGATCGTGCAGTTGCCGTTTCGCGCTGCGCTCGGATCGACCAAAACCATCGTGCTCGAGCAGCAGTTGCGCACTGCGCTCGCGGCCGAGCGGCACAGCCGCGAAAGGCTGGCCGAGCTCGAGGCGCGGGGGCCTCGCGTTCCGTCGCTCGCCGGCGCGGGTGCGGCTGGCGGCGAGATCGGCGAGCTGCGCCGCGAGCTCACCAAGCGCGAGGCCTGGATCACCGAGCTCGAAGCGCGAGCAGCGGCGGCGGACGAGCGCGCCGACGCGACGCAGACCGAGCTCGACGAGGTGCGGGCGCAGCTGACCGAGCTCGAGCAACGGATGGCCAGCGAGCTTGCGGCGGCTTCGGCCGCGCCGGCTCCCGAGCTCACGGCGGCCGCCGCGGCGGGCGAGCAAGCGCTGCTCGAGCTCGCGGAGAGCGAAGCCCGGCGTGCCGAGCTCGAGCTCAGGGCGCGCCAGGCGGAGGACCTCGTCGCAGGGCTGCGCGCCCAACTCGACGACTTCGCGCGAAGCGCCGAGGAAGGCGCCGCGCGCGAGCTCGCTGCGCTCGAGGCTCAGCTCACCGAGCGCGGCGCCGAAGTGCGCCGGCTCGAGCGCGAGCTGCGCGAAGCGGAGCGTGTCGGCCGAGAGCTGGTGCGGGAGCTTCGCACGGCGGAGACACCCGCCGAGCCCGCTGCGGCGCCAACTGACCAGCCGCTGGTGGAGGTCGAAGCGCTGCGCCACAAGCTCGACGCGCTGGCCGCGCTCAATGCCGAACGCGAGGCCGACTTGGCAGCCGCCCGGTGGGCGGTGGAGGTGCTCGAAGCCCGGCTCGAAGAGGTGGACAACGGCGGACGAGCTCATCTCCCGAGCCCGGCCTCCGAGGAAGGCCAAGCGGACCTCCAGCGGCGAGCGGTCCTGCTCGAGCAGCTCCGCCCCCCCAGAGGCACCTGAGAGAAGAACCTCAAACCCAACACCGCTGAGCCGCAGGCTCAGGAGAACGCGGCCGCGACGAGCGCCTGGAAAAAATTGGCGCTTGTGCACGGCGTCAAACCGGGCCCGCGTTGACAGCGTGTGGTAGTGATTTAGCTTGGCTGCCGCGATTTAGGCATCGCTTGGAATTTGGTGAGCTCGGCATGGAGAA
>Ga0111538_10001009_pt1 | contig 39137 bp, 54 predicted proteins | sample SoiMethybrSBSTD1_FD_79669 | JGI IMG/M metagenome (GOLD analysis project Ga0111538, IMG submission 79669) | Bulk soil microbial communities from a Populus tree surrounding site in Tennessee, USA - Soil MetaG P. TD hybrid SBSTD1 (version 2)... | ecosystem: Environmental > Terrestrial > Soil >...
CTCACGCGGCGAAGGCCGGAGAGGTCGTCGCGAATGCGCTCGTCGTTGGGGAACACGAGCTCGCCCATCCTTATTGCGAATCTTTTTTTCATCATTCACCTTGAATGCATCGTCGAACCGTGATAGCGATCAGACATCCCGAGGCCCGAACCCATGTTCCGAGATTGCATACAATGAGAGGCGCAAGAACAATCGACATCGCAACTGGGGTGCGAGCTCGCTTTGTGAGTGGCCACCGAAATCGACATCGCAACTGGGGTGCGAAGCAACTTTGTTCGGGGCCACCTGAATCGACATCGCAACCGGGGTGCGAAGCGACTTTGTTCGGGGCCACCTGAATCGACATCGCAACCGGGGTGCGAAGCGACTTTGTTCGGGGCCACCTAAATCGACAGGGCCGATCGGTCTATGTCGATTTCGAATGACACGCGGGCTAGCCCGCTGCATCTTCCTTCTCCCCGATGCTGACTCAAACGAAACCCGTCTCTCCGTCCCGCACCACGTCCGCATGGACCTTGGCCGAACGGTTGTATGCGCGCTCATGTGCGGTGCAAGCGGGCGTCAAAGATGAGTCCATCTTGACCTCCATTGAAGAGGGTTCGGCCTTCCGTTCGCCTCGGCTCCCTTCCTTCTGACACGCGGGCTAGCCCGCTTACCCATCGAAAGGTTCACACAATGTCGCGCTACACCATTTGGGAAATCCTGAACGGCGAGACCATCGTCCTCTCGTGCCACACCATGACCCGCACCATCGTTGGCTGGAATGGCTCCCTTACGTTCAATTGGTACCAGGAAACGGCCCCGGGCGAATTCGCGTGCATCGACGTGGCCACCGTGGGCACGGCCCCCGCTTCCTTTGAGGCGGCGCAACAGAAGGCCATCGACATCGATGAAGCGCGATCGGATGAGGAGGTGGACTCGTGACCTTCGTTCGAGCCTACCGCCTAGGCTATCGGGGCGACAAAGCCGCAATGGACGAGTTTCTCTCGTGGCTTGCGAGTGTCCCTGTCAACGTTTGCCTAACGGATTCGCCGGGCTTCCGTGGCTGGGATGCTGGCCTAGACCGGCGGATCCGTGAATGCGCCCACAAGGTCGGCCTATGAAAGCGTTCCGCATCGGCCCGGTCCTCTGCTCCCCTTGCGTGGTCGATGGCCACGCTCGGTGGATTGTGGCGAGAGAGACGTGGCTCCGCGTGGTGACCTCGGAAGGGGAGGCGATTGACGCCGCTAGGCTCATGGCCACCCCGATCGAGGGACCCTTTTGCAGCGATCCGATCGCCTATGTCGATTTCGCATTGCACGCGGGCTAGCCCGCTGTCAGTCTTGATTCCCCGGCGGAAAGCCGGGTCGAAAGGAAACATCGATGGGAACCAAGGTTGAGACGATGCGACGCTTCCTAGAGTCCGAGATGATGTCCTCTAGCGAGGCTTTCGACATCGGGCTCCGCGGGAGCGACGAAGATTGTTGGACGTTTCTCGCGGCCCTATTGAGCCTCATCGGGGAACGGACCGGAGACGCGGTGCCCATGGTGCACCGCGCGCTTCGCACCGCGTACGCCGAGGGTCGCGAGCTCCGCAATCTCGCGGAAAAAATCATCAGCGGCGCGGCCCCCGATGGCACCCCTGATTTCGGGGCCGCGCAAAAGCTCGCCGTCGAAAAAGCGTGCGCCATGTTCCCCGGCACCTTTGGGCTCCGCGGCCACGAGGGCGACGTCTTCCGCATTAGCCCGCGGAGCTCCTACGTGAGCCGGGGCCGCGTGGTGGTCTATACCGAACGGTTCTTTCAAGGTGAATGGCGCGATTTCGCGAAAGGCACGATCCAGGAATTGAAGCGCAATCTCGTGCGCTAGTCGATTTCGGCTTGCACGCGGGCTAGCCCGCTGTCAGGCTTGACTCTCTCCGAAACACCGAAACGAAAGGCTCCCCGATGTCCTCCTCCGCCGATCTCCTCCGCTGCATTGCCTTCGCTCCCTACCGCCGCGGCATGGGCCCCCGCTTCACCCTTCGCATGTGGGACGCCCACGCGCGTTTCAGCGATAAGGATGCCATCCGCTACGAGCTGAAGATGGGTCGCACGGTCCTCTTCAGCGGCGCGGATTTCGGGGCGTCCCCCGCCTATGCCATGGACAGCAACGAAGCGGTTTGTTCGCTGATGAATTTCCTCACACTCAAGCCCGGTGATACGGACGGCGACTACTTCGAAGGCTACACCGATGCGCAACGCGCGTTTGCGGAGGAGCACGCGGAAGCGCTCCATGGAGAGGTCGAGGCGCGTTTCGGGCGCGACGGACTCTGACTCTTTTTCGTGCCCTCACCCCGTAGGGCACGGGAAAGCGTCAAAGTCTCTCAACTCGAAAAAGCCGAGGTCACCACATGAAGAAGTCCAATCTCATTTTCGCGCTCGACATCCACACTGAACGCTTTCTCGCCGATCGCTCCGTACGCGTCGAGTTTGTGTTCCTAGAGGAGGAGGAGGACGGCGCGACACACTACCGCCGCGGGGGCGACGAGAATCCGCTTCACTGGATTGTCAACGGACGGTTGCGGACGGAAGCGATCCCGATGCCTAGCCAGCGCGGCGAACGCTACGACGGGCCCGTCGACCGTTTCTCGTGGGATCGGCCCTACATCAACCTTGAACGCGAGACGTCCTACGGCGCGAAGAAAACCGCGGGGGCCGCGGAACGGCTCATGCTCAAACTGGACAAAATCCGCGATACGGACGGCCCTGCCGCGGATTTCGCGACCTACATCGCCTATCTGGCGCGCGCATCTGGCGCCAAGCGCGCTTGGCTCGCGTCGGATTTCTCGAGGTCGGCCAATCACCCGCGGCGGCGTCTCGTTAGCATCGGGGATGCCGTCTCCGCCGTCCGTTCGTGGATGGACGACGCCACCGCGCTTGGCCGTCAGGTAACGGCCGCTAACGCCGCGGACGCCGCCGCGGAATGACGCTTTTTCGTGCCCTCACCCCGTAGGGCACGGGAAAGCACCATTCCACCGCAACCCCGAAAAAGCCGAGGTCCCATGCTCTCGATCGAGACACTCACGTACAGGCAAGCCACCGATATTTCTGCGAATGAGGAGGTCCGCTTCCGTTGCTTCGTTTGCGAGCGGGAGCCCATCCGCTTTCGCGAGATCGCTATGGGTCAGTGCCAGGCTTGCACGTTGGCGCGCCGTTCCACGAACGCGGACGCCAACGGGGTGCCCAACGTCGCGGGGTGGGAGCTCGCGTACATCGCCACGGGCCGTTACATGGCGCGAGCATGGGCGCCCCGTGTTTTCGAGACGCTTGGCACTGACTCGCCGTACGCCGCCCGGATCCGTGGGTTCCTCCTCACGGCGGGCGTCGAGCTCCTCCGCTTCGAAGGGAGCGACGAGTGAGCGCCCTCAACGGACGCTGCACCACGTGTGCTTGCCCTGTCGAAAAACCCTACCGCCGGCACAATGCCGCGGGGGCCATCGTCGAGGGTTGCATCGACGCGTGCCATACGGGCCTTACTGGCGAAAGCGCGGCATGGCACGATCGCGCTTGCGCGGTGGCGTATCGCGCAAGCGTCGAGGAGCACCGCAATCGCATCCTTCGCGTGGGCCGTTTGAGCGCGGCGGTGCACCGCACCGAGGCCGGACGCTTCATTGTCGCGAGCTTTCACGGGACCTACTACGCGTCGCTTTCAACCAAATGGGCATTCCACCCCACCGCGTACGCCCGCACCGTGGAGGAGCTCGCGGCGCACCCTGAAGTGCGCTCCTACGCGTCCCACGCGGGGGCCGCCCGCATTCTGCGACGAGACTACGGGTGACCTCCTCCCCGCCGAAAACCTTCCGAGCTCCCGCACCGTCCCCCGGTCCGGGAGCTTTCGGCGTTCCTTCCGCGTACGCGCCTCGCTGGCGGGCGTTCCCTCGCTGGCCTTGGCTCGCCTAGCCTCGCTGGCCTTGCCTCGCTTGGCGTGGCGCCTAGGCGTCCGTACGCTGGCCTTGGCGGGGGGCCGTGGCTACCTGGGGTGCGCGGCGGCGTTTAGGCGACGCCGCCACGTTCAGCGCGCCTAGCTGCGGGGGCCGTGGCGCCCCGCTTTTTCGGCGCAATTCGCACGACTAATGTCACCTAACGACCGGTACCCTAGACCGCCTTTTCCAGTGGCGGTGCACGTGTACCGCCCTGCTGGAATCTGACCTCTCGACCGGTTTGCACACACGCTGGGGTCGGCCCGAGCTCGCGGGCGGAAAATCAATTTGGCCAAAAATTGGGCCGGCGGAAAAACAAATCGCCCTTTTTTCGAGCTCGCGAAAAGGGCCCTTTCCGGCGACGGACCGTTGCGATTGCGCGCTCGTTTGCGGGCGGGCGAAACCCATTTTGAAAATCGCTCGAGGCGAAAACGCGCGCCCCGAAATACCCCCCCCCGGGGTCTTTTTGTGGCCCCCCTATCCCTCGTTCGCGCGCCACCGCTCGACGCCATCGAGCACGAGGCGCTCCCACACGATCCGCATCACCCGCGCCTCGTCGGCGTCGACCTCCCGCAACCCGCCGAGAATGCGGAGGAGCTCGTGCGCGTGGTCCTGGTAGCGGCCCGCCATCGAGAGGTGGAACGCCCATAGGTGCAACGCGCATTCGCGCGCGTCGGCGACGACGAGCGCGGCGGCGTCAAAAAGCATTTCGTCGTTCGTCATTCCCGCCCCGTCCCGCGGCAATACGGGCAGTCCCCGCCCCCTTCGAAGCGAAAGCCGCTTCCACCGCAAACGCGGCAATCGCGCGGGCCCGGCGAGTAGTCGTGCTTCTCGCGGAGACGCGCCTCGGCGAGCTCGGCGCGCTCCTCGGCTTTCTCGAGGGCCATGAGTCGGAGCTCCGCAAGCTTTCGGTAGTCGCTCGCCTCGTCGACGAGCTTTTGCGCGAGGCGCCGAGCGTCCTCGCCGTGCACGTACTCGACGAGCACGCCGCGGGGGGGCTCGCCGTCCTCGGATTGCTCCCACGACTCGAAATCGTTCGGCGAGGTCGCCCACTGGTAATGCATTTTGCCGTCGGCCCACTGCGCCAGCCAGATACGGGTGGGCGCGCTCACGCGGCCCTCGCTTTCTTCGTGCGCTCGAGGCATTCGCTGATCGCCGTCGCGGCGGCATGCGACGGGCTTACGCCGAGGAGCGCGGCGAGCTCGGCGAGCTCCTCCCGGCACGGCTGGGGGGGGCGAAGAAAGAGTTTGTCGTAGCCGTTCTCGGCGCGGCGCTCCTCCGTGAGGGTAGGTCCTGAGGTGATGGTTTTGTTTCGGCGTTTTCGAGTCACCATCCCCCGACCCTAGCACCTTTCTCCGCGCAGGCTAGCCCGCATCTTCCGCGTCCCCGTGGCCCTCGTCGAGGCTCCCGATCGCGAGCTCGAGGGCCGCCGCTTCCTCCTTCGCGGCGCGCTCGGCGCGGGTCGCGGGGCGCCGCCCTTGCCAATACGCACGCATCGCGCGGTGCTCGTCCCGTAGGATCAATTCCTCGCGTTCGTCAAAGAAGATGAGGGACTCGGTGCCATCGTCCTCAAACGGCCCCGTCGTCCGCGTCCACTCGATCACGACGGAAAGCACCTTCGCCTTGCCGGTCGCGTAGCTCGCGCGGAAGCGGCGCCTGTTGCCATCGTTGACACGGATAAAGATGCAAAACGCATCCCGTACGGCCTTCATCGCCGCAACGACGCCTTCGTCGTCCTGGAGCCCTTTCGTCGATAGCCGCGCGATCTTGACAGCGTACGAATAGTCGTGGCCGTCGGGCGGGGGCTCGCCGAGCGCTGCATACAACGCCTCAAGCGTAACCTTCCGTGCAGACTTCGCCGCCGAGGCGACGGCCGTCCAGTGGAGGCGCCGATTAAGCGGGTTCTTCGTGCGGATGCCTGCGATCTCGATCCGCCCCGTTTGCGTCTCGGCGTCGGGGTCGTCGGCGGGGTCGACGCTGTACCGTACGGCGCGGGCGTAGCCCCGCGCGCTCGTGAGGATGCGCCCGTCGATGCGCGCGAGCTCGCCGGTTGGGGCCGGGAAGCGCGGGGGGGCACCGAGGGGCGGCACCGCGCCGCGGAGCTCGGGCGAGAGGCGCACCGGCATCCCCCCGCGGGCGTCCGGCCGGCACGTCCAACACCGGAGCTTGCCCGCTGTCGCTTGCCACACGACGCCGTCCCGCTCGATGCCGCAGTGCTTGCACTTCAGTTGGGCGCGCTGTTTCTCGCGACGCTCGAGGATGATCCAGTCCATTTTGATCTTGCGTCTTACCGCAATTCCGCCGTACGGCTAGCCCGCGTGCTCGTGCTCGTCCTCCTCCCGCTCGTCCTTGCTGCGATTGCGCTCGCGCACGTCAATTGGCGCATTTACCGCGAGGCGGGTCTACGCGTACGGCAAAGCGAGGAGCACTTCGCCCTCGTGCACGACGCCGACCTCGACCGGGCGGGACGCCGCTATGCGGTGGAACGGCGCCCCGGCGAAGAGGACGCTCCGTTCCGTCGTCGCGTCGCACATGCCCGAGCCAGGACCTACGTCCTATGAGAGACACGCCATGACCAGTTTTCGAGAACCCTCGCCCCACGGGAAAAAAATATCCGCCTTGGCCAAGGAGATGGGCGAGTCGATCGTCGAGAGCGAGCGCACGCAGGGGCGCGCGAGCCCGTCGACGCGGGCCGTTGGCGTGCTTTCCCTTGTCATCGCCTCGCGCGAACCCGAGCCAGGAGAGGACGGGACGATCGGGATTTACCTGCATTCGGTGATCGGGGCGAACGTCCAGCCTCTCCTCCCCGCGCTCATGATCAACGCCGCCAAGCTCCTTACGGAGGAGGCTCGCGACATCGTCGCGGGGACCTCGGCGATGATTTGTGAGGACCACCCCGTATGATCCGGCGCCTCCTCCGCCGCGCCGTTCTCCGCGCCGTGGGCAAGCGTCCCGCGATGGGGCTCGAGGATTACGCGATCCTCGTGCGGTTCTTCCCGCCCCGTGACCCGCCCGTGCGTCTCGCGTGGGCGAACCTTCTCCTCGAGCGTGGCTACATCGACGAAGAGCTCTTCTGCGAGTACACGCGGATGGATTACGCGGGCCCTTTCCAGCCATGAACCACGCGACGATGCAGACCTACCTCGACGCGCTCGAGGAGCGCCATCGCGCGGACATTCGTACGCTCGAGGAGCGGATCGAGCTCATCGCCCGCGCAACGCGCGCCGAGCTCGACGTCGGCGACGCCAAAATTGTCCGCTTGCGCGCGCGCGTGGGCGTCCTCGAGCTTCTTCTTGCTGCCACCGAACCGAAGGAACCGAAACCATGATGAGCCCCGAAGTTACGACCTATCGCCCCAATCGCCCGCCCGCGCGCTCGTTCGCCGAGCTCGCCGGCACCGGCGCGGCACCCGTCGAGGCTCCCGCCGAGGAGCCCGAGGCCGTCGCCGTGGCCGACCTCAAGCTCGACCCGCGGGACGCCGCGACCCTCCGCTTCATCGACGCGATCAAGGCGGAGGTCGATGCGCGCCTTGGGATGATCGAGGCGCGCGTCGAAAAGCTCGACACGATCGTTGAGTCGCTCGAGACGCTGATCGACGAGGCGCCGAAAGCGAAGGGGGACGAGTCGCTCGTCCATCGCCTCGTGCGGGCGACCGTTACCGATTGTCTCCTCCCGCCGATGGCGGCGCTCCACATCATGGCCCAGGAGCTCGGCCTCGCGTGCAAGCCGCCGACGCAATGGGCCCGTGACCCGGCGACGCTCCCGCGCGAGCTCTCGAACGCGTCGCCCATGGCCGTCAAGATGGCGATGGGGATCGACGACGAACGCGAGGCCCCGACGCCCCCCAAAAAGCGCGGCCCGAAACCGAAACCGAAACCGAACCGCAAGGCGAAGGCGACGGGCGACGGGGTGCCGACGCCCGCCATCTTCCTCGAGCGCCTCACGGCCGCGGGCGGATCGCAGCGCGACGTCGCCGAGAAGGCGGGCGTGCATCAAACGCAGGTGTCCCGCTTCGTGCGCGGGCACACCGTCCCCGCCATCTCGCGCGCCCGCATGTGGGCCGCGCTTGAGCGCCTCGAGCAAGGCGGCGCCAAGAAGCCCAAGAAAGGCGCGACGACGTGAACGACGAGGGGGGGGCCCCGAAGAGTTTCGAACCACATCCGGAGATGGCGCCCGTCGTCGCGTGCGCCGCGGAGCTCTCGCCCGCGATGCGCGCGGTAATGCTCCGCCATCCGCGCGTGCGCGTCCTTGCCATCATGCTCCCGAACACGCCTTCGAAGCACCTGATGCACATCGGCAACGTGCCCGAAGGCTCGATCGCCGAGGTGCTTCGGTGGGCGCTCGGCGACATCGAGGGGTCGCGCATCCTCTCGAGCGAACGCATGGGGCCCGAGTCGTGACGTACCGCGGACGGTGCGACGCGCGGCACGCGCGGACGTCCAAGGCTCGCCTATGGCGATGGGTCGCGCGCGGGTGCCCTCTCGGGGCGACCGTGCTCCTCGCCGACGTTGTGCGAAAGAAATACGAACGGCCGACGTTCACGCGGATCCATCCGCCGACGCTGACGGAAGAGGCTGAACGCAACGCACGCGCCTACTGGCTCCGCATCGCGCTCCGTGATCGGCGGTTCGCGCGACGGCTATGCTTCGGGGACCGATGAACGAGTTTCTCTACGTGGGGGCCTCGGTGCTCGTGTTGACGGCCGTGCTCGCGTTCGCGCGGTGGTACGCCGAGCGCGCCCGCGCGGCCGAGGCGCGCGTCCTGTCCGCGCCGCGTTTCCCTCCGCCCGTGCCGTGGGCCGACGCCTACGCGGACATTCTTCTCGAGGCGGGGGCCGAGCTCGCCCGCTTCGCGGCGCGGCGGGGGATCACGGTCCGGCCCGAGGGGCCCGACGTTTTTTTCGTGCACGAGCTTCCGCACCCCGTCGTCACCTTCCGTGTCGAGCGTCGCGGCGGGCGCGGGGGCGTCGTCGAGGTGCTCCTGGACGACGTGCAAATGCGCTTCCTGCGCGCGTTCCGTGGCTACGCCCCGCACGTGCGCGACGGATGGTACCTGTCGCTTTGTGCCGCCGCGCTCGAGGCGATGGAGACACAAGGGGCGTTCTGGATGTGGACGGACGGGGAGGGGCGCGTGCACCGCTCCGACCTCCGCCTCCTGCAAAGCGTCGACGAGGTCGCCTTGACGCCCGACAACGCGGGGGATCGCGTGATCGACGACATCAATACGCGCATCGATAAGCGGCGGGGGGGCAATGGAGCCTGAGCGGTTTCACGTCGATTGGATCGGGGCCGCCGGGTTCGTTCTTTGCGTGCTCGGGGTCGGCATTTTCGAGCTCAATTCCGAGCATCGCATGAGCTCGGCGATCATCGGCCTCGTCGTCGCGCTCGCGGGGTGCGGGATGATGCTCCTCGGGACGCAATGACGCGCAGCGGCCCGTGTCCCCATTGCGCGCTCGACCCGCCCGACCATTTACTTCATTGCCCGATTGCGCTTTTGAATCGGGCAATCCGTGTCGAGGAGCGCGCGCGGTATCTCGAGGAGCAAATCGCGCGCCTCGCCGCGCTCTCGCACACGGTGCCGTGCGGTGATTACCGCGTGAAATTCGACGTCGGCGAAGAGCTCGTGAGCTTCTCCGCCGTCCGTCACGACAGCCCCGACGCGCACCCGCTCCTATGGGGCCACCATCACGCGGGCGGGACGAGCTACACGACGGACGATGTGATCGCGCCCGGCGACTACGACACGATCCGCGACCTCCTGCATTTCATCCACGAGCACATCCGGCACCTGCCCTGAGCGTTGCCCTCCGCAACGCGTCGTTTCCCCCTTCCCGCCGCGTCGACGGCTGGGCTAGGACGGAGGCATGGGACACCTAGCGCTCGCATTCGCTCTCGCCGCCACCCTTCCGCTCTCGAGCGGAGAGGTGCCGACTCACTCTGAAATCATGACCCACGGGGCACGCCTCGTGGACGCACCCCTCGAGATCCCCGAGCCCGTCTACGAGACGGACGACACGGAAATCAATTGTCCCCCTCCCACGCGCCTTCGTTGTTGGATGGCGATGGATCAGGACGCGGGGACTGGCGCGCCGGCCACCGTCTACTGCAAATGCTCGAAGTGACCTAATTCGGTGACAGCGGAGGAGGAGGGGGAAGGCTTTCGCGGTCTTCCTCCTCCTCTTCTTTTTTGGTCACCGACTGGTTGCGGACGACGAGGGCCGCGACGCCGCCCGCGAGGGCAAGGGCCGTGGTCACGAACGCGTCGGCGGCGATCTTCCCGAGCCCCACGAGCACGGCGACCACGCCGACGATGCCCAAGGCTCCCCAGAACGCCCGCGCCTCGGCCGACGAGCGACGGGCGAGCACGCGCGCGCGGCGCGTCCGGGCGACGGAGCGCGCCTCCGCGTCCGCGAACCACGCCTGCGTCTGCCGCTCGAGGTTGCCCACGGCCGCGAGCGTCACGTCGTTCAGGTTGATCGCATGCCCCGACGCCGCGTGCTCGGCCTCGGCGATGCGCCCTTCGAGGCGCGTGCGCTCGGCCTCCCATAGCGCGAGGCGTTCCGCCGAGGTCGCCTCGAGCTCGCGAATGCGCGCGACGAGGGGGGACTCGTCGTCGCTCACTCCGCGCTCCGTTTCATGTTCGGGACGATGGCCTTGCGGTTCTCGCGCTCCTCCTCAGGGCAAGGGGGGACGGCGACGGCGAGGGCGAGCATCCTGCGACGGTACGCCTCACGGAGCTCGAACGGCGTTTCGCTTGACGCGGGGGGTTGACGGCGTTTCATCGGCTGGGCTCCTGTAGCGGCAGTGGCGAGGCCCGCATCGCCCCGGCACGCCCAAGGGGGGGTGCGTGCCGGGGCTTGGCGCTGAATGCTCGCGCCCCACCATCGGGCGCGTGGGCCTCGCCAGCGGGCGAGTCTCGGGGAAGAGGGGCAAGGTCCGCTCTTGGGCTGTCAGGCGCGAACGGACCACCGCCAGGTTCCTAGCTGTTTTTCGGCGTCGGGGCCGTCGTAGTAGCCGATCGCGTCGGCGACCCCCCCGCCCTTCATCATAAACACGTAGAGGCCGACGACGTACGCCTGCGTGAGGTCCACGTCGACGACGATCGCGGGATAGGCGAGCCCGTCCTTGTCGGTGAAGTCGACGATGCTTCCGCGGCGGGGTTTCGGGGGGCCGAGCCACGCCGACGACGGCGCGGGGGACGTGTCGGGCGAGAGCTCGGCGGGCGGGTCACACGTGACAGTCTTGCGCTGGCTCGCTGCCACGTTCTCTTCGGCGACGGCTTTGTCTTTGGTCATGGGATCCATCCGTATTTGACGCGTGTGTAGTTTTTGATGCGGGACACGTTCGCCGCGCTCGGCGTTGCGGTGAACGACGCCGACATCGTGATGCGTCCGTTGAAAAAGTTACTCGTGAGGCCCGAGCCGAACGAGAGATTTTGGTTCGAGAATGCGGAGGCGCCCATCGCGGGAGACGCCGCCTCGAGCCCGCCGTTGATCGACAGGTACAGGATGCCGGACGCCTTCCGGAAGATCGCGAATTGCGTGACAAGGGCCGCCGCGGCCGCGTTCTCGGCCACCTTATAGGTGCCGTCCGTGGAGTACCCGTACGCGAGGGGCCCCGTTCGCAGCGTGAGCCCGAAGTATCCGCTCCCCGTAAGGGAGGCAATGCTTGGGTTCGCGTAGGGCGCCGTCAAGCCGCTCGAGCCCGTGATCACATCGGCCCGATAGACCGTTACGAAGAACCACGAGGCGACGTTGAAAATGTTCGGATTGACCGCAACACCGACGACGACCATATCGTCGTTCGCGCCGTCGTAGTCGATCGACGGTTGCCCGTTGAAATTGGGATCGGCGGCGATGAGTAACGGCTGCTTTGTGGCCGTCGGCTGGACAGCGTGACGGAGGAGGCCGGTCTTGTCGTTGATTTGCGTAACGTTGCTTCCCACAACGTTGACGTCGTCCGACTCCCACCATCCGGAGATTTCAGGAACGCTATTGAGCGTCCACGGCGCAATCGTAAGCACCTGCGCGCCCGAGTTTCCGCCCGTGTCGTGGATCGTGATCGCCTTGTTTCCAGGCACGAAGAGGACGGCATCGGGGATAACGCAGGTGAGGTGCCCGGCCGTGTCGGGCGTCGTCGCTAGCGGGGTCGCGTCCGCGTAGGCAACGCTCGTCGCCGAGAAGTTGCTCCCGAAACAATCCAAGACAAACGGATCGTCGCAACGCGTGGCCGCGACCACCGAAATCGAGGTGAGGTTCGGGCCGAGCCCCGGCACGAACGGGGTCACGGTGAAGGCTAGCGGCGGCCCGACCCCTTGAAGGTTCGAGACGGTGATCCCCTTCGTCCCAGCGGTGAAGAGGGTTGCGGCGGTGAGCATGCCGCGGAGCGTGGTTGCGTTGTCGACGATCGTGTCGAGTACGTATTTGTCGACGTTGATCCGATCGCCCGTCGTCGCGCCGCCCGCAACGGTGACGGTGATCTCGAACGGGGTTGCGAATTGGGCCCCCACGGCGGGCGACACGTTCGTCGGGACGAGCACGCCCGCGGCGCTACCGAACGAGGTGCCGAATTCATGGGCGAGGAGATTGTCGATTTGCGCGCGATGCGTGCGGTTCACGTTCGAGTCGCACACGAGCCACGCCCCCACGTAGCCCGTGAACGACGCGGCGCCCGATGGGCCTTTGCCGACGAGCACGTTGCCGGGGATGAACGCGGGCGTGTTCACGCCGTGAACGACGGACACCTCGGCGCCTTTGTTGACCCGGTTGTAAAGGCTCCCGCCCGTCTTTCGGACGCGGACGTTGAACGCGGCGCCTGATAGCCAATTGAAGGGCGAAATCGCGAAGACGGAGCCCGACGTATCGTCGAGCGCGACAATGCCCGTCGCCGTGATCCGTCCGTAGGCGAGAAAGCCGCCCGCGTCGCCGAGAATAGACGGGTTCGCGCCCACCTGCGAGCCCGCGAGCGCCGAGCCGACCATCCAAATATTGAATTCCGTTTTCGTGATGACGCCCGTGGTCGTCGACACGACCCACTGTTCCATTTCCAGGAATTCATCCGCCGAGCCCTGGAAAAACAGGGCCGGCTTGCCGTTGAGCGCTGGGACGCTGGGCACGATCATCGGCCGCTTCGCCGCGTCGGGCTGGACGGGGTTGCGGACGCCGCTGACGTATTCGGTCCACTGCGAGCACCGGCCGAACCCGTCGTTGACGGCGGAGCTCGCCGGATAGAACCCGCGCAGGGTGACGCCGAGGTCGGCGTAATCCCACGTGAGCACGGTAAACGTTTGCCCGTTCGTCACGTATCCCGTGTCGGAGAGGACGTCGACGGCCCCCGCCCCCTCGACGGCGAGCATCGCCGCGGTGATGACCGCATCGAGGCGCGTGGGACTCACGTATGTCGTGGCGCACACCTCGCCGCGGAAGCGGGCGACGTCGGTTGCGAGTAGGTTCGTCCCGAGAACGCCCAAGGTGAACGGGTCGAATCCGCGCACGCGCGTTCGGAACGAAAGGCCCGTCGTCGTGGGGACCGCGACGGTGATGTTCGAGCCCGCGGAAGGCCCACCCCCGCCCCCCGCCGTCGGGTTCGTGACCCGTAGCACCTTGACCCCCGGCACGTCCGTCACCGCGGCGGGGATCACGATTTTTACTTGGGTCGCCGAAATCCACGTCGTCGCGACGGGCACGTTGTCGACGCTCCCGACGCTTCCGCCCGTCGGCCACGCAAGGGGGTTGTAGTAGCCCCCCCCGGAGTCGGTGAGCGTGACCTCAAAGTCGCCAGCCTCGATCGGGATGATGCTCGCCGATTTGCTCGTGATGGCGGGGGCGCGATAGCGCGCTTGAAAGGTGCGCGCGACGCTCGTTCCGCCCCCCGGCGGAGGGTTCGAGAGCTCGACGGAGTGGTCGCCCGCGACGTTCACGACGGCCGCGGGGATCGTGAGAACGCACGTCGTCGGCGTCGGCGAGGCAATGGCGATCGTCGCGCCATCGCAGCGGGCCGACGTGCCCGCGTAGATGCCCGTTCCCGTCGCCGTCGTCGCCGTGTTCCCCGTCCCGAGGTAGGCGAACGCAGGCGCCAAGGAGGCGAGCGTCGCGGTGGGGGCGTTCACGGGGAAGAGGCGCGCGTTCGAGCCGTCCGTCACCGTCCGCACTTGCGCGTTCCGGTAGCCTGGGGTGAGCGCCTCGGCGGCCGTCAAAGTGAACCGCACCTCGCTCGAGGAGATGGGCGTCGTCGTCTTCGCCACGCCGTTTAGGAACACCTGCGCGCCCACGGGGAACACGCCACCGAGCACGCGGATCGGCGTGTCCGGGGCGCCCGCTAGCACGAAGGCGGGGACGAATTCGGTGATGAGGTACGGGTACCGAACCTGCGCGCCGGACCCGCGAATGGGCCGGCGGAAAATCCCTCCCCGTCGCTCTTGGCAACGGAGAATCTGGCGGCGTGTGCTCATCGATTAGCCCGAGTTGCTCGACTTGTGGAGCTTTAGAAACCCACCCGCGACGGAGTAATCGAGGCGGGATGTGTAGGGCCCGACGACGTAATCGAGGCGCCCGCCGTCGGGGATCGTGATGCCGTTCGCAGCGCTGACGCCGCCGGGCTCCCCGGGCGACAGAAAGCGAACGACGCTGATCCCGCCTTCGCTCACGAGCGAGACATACGCCACCTTGTCGCGCCACCTGTCGCGGACGCCGCCCCACAAGGCATTGAGATCCTGGACGCCCGCGCCCGCCGCAACGGGAAGGATCGCTTGCTCCCCGGTCGCGGTGGGGGCGAGCACGGCCATCGCCTGAGCAATCTGCAAAAAACTCATTTTGAGGTCCCCATTCGCGTCGAGAGAGCGCCCGACGGGGGCGCCATCGTTTGCTGTAGAAATTGCCCGTTCATTCCGCGCATCACCGTCACCGGCGCATAGGACGCGCCGCCCGGCCCGGGGGGGCCTTGCGGGCTTGCGTGGCCACTCGACCCGCCCGCCCCAGGGCCGCCCCCCGGTTGCCCCGCGGGGCCGGCGGGGCCGTTGCTCTGGTAGCTCGCTTGGACGGCGGAGATGAACCCGGCCGTCGAGCTCGGGAGGAAGAGCCCCCCGTTGGGGCCGCCGAGCGTCTCGAGCTTCCGCCCCATGGCATAGCGCTCGGCGGGGTGCGCCTCGGCCATGAGGGCGGCCCCCTTGGCGATCGTCTCGGCCACCATCTGGCCATGCACGGCGCGGAGCGTGTCGGCCGTGTCGCGCGGGAGGACGCCCGTTTGCAGAAATTTGTCGATGACCGCGCGCGGGGCCACCGTCGCCGTGAGGCGCCCCTGGTAGTCGCGCACCTCCCTTTCGTTGTACCGCGGCGGGAGATTCGCCAACGCGGCGGGCGACACGCCCACGGGGGTGATGGGCTTGGGCTCGTGCTCGGCGAGGTGCTTTTCGATGTCCGCCGCGAGCTTCATCCCCATCGCCGCGCGGGCGGGGATGGCGGGCGCGAGCTCCCGGAAGCCCGTCTCGAGCGCTTGCCCCACGACGCGCGCAGTGCGCCCCGGGGCCGTGTCCCACAACACTTTGCCCAACGGCGTCATGTTCTCGAACGCGTTGACGGCCGACGCCTTCGGGGCGCTCCTTGGGGCGAGCCCTTGGGCGATGCGATCGAGGTCCTCCGCGCCGTAACGAAGCTGGGCAATCACCTTGCGGATCGTCCCCGACGCGCCGATCGGATCGTGGGTCGCTTGCAAAAGCGCCTCGCCGATCTTGCCGCCCATATACCCGAGCGTGCCCCCGCCGAGGAGCTTGTGCGCCGCCATCCCGGCGAGCATTTTCATGGTCGGATCGAGCGCTTTCGACTCGGCGCCGATCGCCTTCGCGGCCTCGTTCTCGAAGTGTTCGCGCATCGCCGCGTCGAGCCCGCCGGCCCGTTTCACGCCGAGTTTTTGGGCCGCTTCCTCGAGCGCGACAACGGAGTCCTGCACCGGCACTTGGCCCGCTTTGAACGTCTCGGCCACCGTGCCGACGTCGCGCCGCGCTTTGTCCGCAAGCTGATGCTCGCCCAAGGCTGAGAGGAATTTCTCGCCGTTCGCCTCGTGCTCGAGGGGGGCCATGATGAGTTTTCTCTCGCCGTCGAGATGAAAGCCCATCGGGGCCTTCGCCTCGGCCTCGGCCATGATTTGCAAGGCTTGCAAACGGCCGACGCGAGTGTGCCCGACGTTCTCCATGATGGAGTTGGCGCTGTCGAGCATTTGCGCGACGTCCCGCGCGCCCGCGGCCCGCGCCTCCTGCGCCGCCCCGGCGAGCTCGCCCCCGTATTTGTGCGCCTCGAAGACCGCCTTGAGCTCGGGCGACATCGCATCGCGCGCCGCCGAGAGGACGGAGGTGCGCCTCTCCGCCGCGGCCTTGGCGATGTCGTCGGCGAACGACATCACCCCCGCGAACGCGTCGGGGAGCGCCTTGCCGCTCCGCACGTCCATAGCCTTTTTCTGGACGGACTCGACGAATCCAGCAAGGTCCTCAGCGCCCGCCATCGACGGCGGGATTTGAAACTCGCCGCGCTCGATCCCCCGCTTCACTCTCGAGTTTTCGAGGAGCGCGGAGAACCGGTTGTAGCCCGCGTGATCGACGTTCGTACCCGCGACCCCGTGCTCGATCGCCGACTGCGCCGCTGCCGCCGCTTCCTCGGCGGAGAGGCCCCCGGCCCGGAACGAGGCGACGAGCTTTTCGCGCGACGCCTCGGGTAGCTTCGCCTTGGGCGCGTGGGCGGGGTCGAAGAGGTGATCGGTCACCTTCCCCGCGCCGTGCATGAGGACGCCCGCCCCGACCCCGACGGTGCCCCCGAAGAGCGCGCCGTGGAGGATGGCCCCGAGCAATCCCTCGGCGTCCCGCCCGGGGTCGCCGTCCATGTAGCGCTCACTCAGAAGGTAGTCGCCGGCGCTGTTGATGGCTCCGACGCCAGCGTTGAGCGTTCCCTCTCGTACCGCGGACTCGAGAAGAGACCTCGGGTGCGCCTCGACGATGGCGCGCCCCTCGTTCGTGAGCGAACGCCCGGCGAGGCCCTCCATCTCGCCCGCGAACCCGGGTTGCGCCGCGGCGCCCGCCTGGTCCAAGAGCGTCATCGCATGGCGATCGGCGAGCCCTTCGCCCCCCCGCGCGAGGGCGCCCTCGGCGCCCCGCGCGGCGGCGCCCTCGAGCGCGCTCCCCTCCCCGAAGATGCTCGCCCCGCGCCCGAAGATGCTCGCCGCGTCGGCCGCTTCGCCGAGGCCGAAGAGCCCCCGCGCGCCGGCCCCGAAGAGCTTGCCCGCGGCCCCCCACGGGGCCGCAAAGCTCCCCGCAAACCCCGCGACGGGATGGTAGCCCTCCGACGCTTCCAAGAATGACTTTTGGTCCTCTGTCCCGACGGCACCGATAAGCGCCTTCGGGATCGAGAAGAACGATTCGCCCGCAAAGGCGGCCGCCGCGCCGCCGAGTCCCTTCGCGGACATATCCCGCACGTAGGGCGCCGCGTCCGCGCCCTCGAGCACCGTCCCGCCTTCCTCGCTGGCGTATTTGAGCGCCTCGGCGGGCGTACGAAACCCCGCGACGCCCCCGCCTTTGTCGCGAACGAAGATAGCGTCGGCCATGGGCTATTTCTTCGCCGCGGCGGCGCCCTTGGCGGGAGCTTTCCCCGCGGGCACCTTGCCCGGGGGGGAGTAATAGATTTGGTTCGGGGGCGGGTTGAAGCCCTCCGCGTACCCCTGATACAGGTACATTTTTTTATCGCTCTTCGATGTGTTGAGGTGCCCCATCAACGTCGCAATCTCGTTCGCATCCATCTTCTGGATCCACGACATTGCGGAGTCGAAATCCGTCGGGATGCCGTAGGCGCGAACGTCGTCGCTCAACACGCCCGCGGCGGCGCCTCCTCCCGACATCGCTTTCGTGAATGCCTGCGCGAATGGAGCGTACAGGCTTTGTAGAACCTTTCCGCTCTTCCCCTCGAGAAGAGCCTGATGCAGAGCCTTTCCCGACGACGCGGCGAGGGAAAAGTCTTTGTCGATCTCGCGGGCCGCCTCGACGGTGGGCTTGGCCCGTTGGTACTGCAAATTGAGGAGCGCGTGCTCGCGCTGTGCGGCGGTGCCAGTGAGGCCCAAGAGGAGACGCACCTCCTGATCCCGAAGGCCGAGGTTCGTCGAGAGGCGCGCGATCGATTCCTGGCTTCCGAGCCCTTCGCGGCGAATATTGATGTCGGCGAGCCCGCGCGCGATGCGCTCGTTCGTGTCGGCGATGAATTCCTCGGCGCGCGAGGCGACGGCCTTTGACTCGGTGCCGTGCTTGATCGCTTCCGCCTTCGAATTCAAGGCGGCGAGGTGTTGGAGCTTGAACCGTGAGCGCGCCTCGAAACGGTCTTTCGACGTGTCGAGAATGCGTTGCATGTTCTTCCCCGACTCTGACGCCGCAAATTGCGTGTTCTTGATCATCTTCATTTGCTGATCGGCCTCCCGATCGAGCATTTTGTCGATTTGCTGCGTCCACGCGAGCGAGCCGTCTTTGCGCATGCCGGCCCCCGCCGCCATGAGCCCCGTTCCGAGTAACGCTAGAATCCCCGCGCCCGCGTTCGTCGTGAATTTGCGGTACGGATCGACCTCCGTATGCGTGCGGAGGTACTCGACGTCTTCTTTGTGCTTTGCGTTCTCCTCCCCATATTCCTTCGTGCTCGCGTCGTAGTATTGGCTTTCCTGTTTCGAATCGTCTTCGAGGTAGCTCCCCTTCTCGGCCTCGAGATCCCCGAGCGCCTTTTCGTTCTCGCCGATGACCGTCGCCGTCGCGCGCCGCGCCGCCGCGCTGTCCAAGCCCGCGGCGCGCATGGCTCCGAACGCCGCGTTCGTCCCCGTGCGATCGTACCCGCTCATACCGGGGAGACCGCCGATCGCCCTCGTCGCTTGCGTGTAGTCGCCGAGCGCGGCGTCAAAAAACGTCGGCATCGGCTGGGGCGGCCCCGTCGTGATGGGCTCGCCGGGGGGCGCCCCTTCCTCGGCCGGCGGGGCGATGCTCGGCGCCGCCCCCGCCGCGACGGCCGCGGGGGGCGCGTTGCCGAACGTGGGGCCGCCGTACAGTGGATTCCAGGTTGCGGGCGAGCTCGTGCCCACGGGATAGCCCCCGACGGTGCGCCGCCCGAAGAGGCCAAGCGGGTTGAATTCTGGTAGCGCGCTCACGGCCTCGGCGTTCGATTCAAAGCCGGGGCGCACCATGTTCGGAATGTCGGGCATGGGCGCACCGGCGACGCCGCGCCACGCCTCGGGACTGAGGAGCCATCCGGGGGGCATGGGCTACTTCTTCCCCCCGCCGAAGGCGGGCGCGACGGCGCCCGCGGCGGCGCCGAAATTCTGGACGAACCCGCCGGCCGCGTTGAGCGCCTCCATCGAGCGCCCGTGTTCGTACTCTTCCATAGCCTTTTGAAACCCCGCCTGCGCCATAGCGTTCTGCGTGTCGGTCGACGCCCGCTGATTTTGCATTTGGTAGTAGTTATTGATCATCCCCTCGCGCGCTTTTTGCCATTCGAAATTTTGGCTTGCTTGCTGGACGGCGGCGCCCGGCACCACGTTCGCGGCGCCCTGTCCAAAGCCCATCATCGCGGCGCGCCTATTGGCGGCTTGCCCCATCGAACCGCCCGCCATGCCGGCCGCGTTCGCGTTCGCCATTACTTGATTTCCTGCCTGCTGAATGGCGGGGTTGACCATCTGGCGCATGAGGTCGGGGGACTGGTAGCGCGCGAGCTCGCGCTGAAATCCCGCCCGCTCGGCCCCCATTTGCTCGGTGCGGGCCGCCTGCGCGGCGCGCTTTTGGGCGAGGGCCTCTAGCTGCTGGCGCGCTTGCACGCGGTCTTCGTTCGTGTCGTTTAGCTCACTTTCGTAGCGCTGCTGGAGCCCCCGATCGCCTTCCGGGCCTTCCCGTAGTTCCTTCGGTACTTTGTTGATATCGAAGCTGTACTTTCCCGTCGCCGGATCGTAGGTGACGGCCTCGCCGAGGTCGAAAACACGTCCGGATCCCGACGGGCCCGATCCGTATTGCGACACGCTACCGAAGGCGTCGCGCGTGAGCTGGGCTTGTTGATTGTCATACCCTCGCTCGAGCGCTTGCCAATATTTATCCTGCGCCGCCGACGAGCCCCCCGTGTACCCGTAGACATCGGAATACGGGCCCGCCGAAAACGGCATCCCATAGCCGACTTGCGGGCCTACGGCGTTCAGCAGTGTGCTTTCAATAGAGGGCATTTACTTTCGCGCTCCGTTGGCGACGGGGAAGATCGTTTTCGGATCCCTCGGTGAGTAGACCATGAGCATGGCCGAGAGGCGATAGCCGAACCCATCGGCTGGGCTCGGCTCGACGTCGACCGGGGGAACGTCTTCGTAGAGGAGCGCCACGGCGGGCGCGTTCGAGACGTTCTCCGTCGCCGTTACCTGTAGCTGCCTGCGATCGAACGCCTCGATCTCCGACGCTGTCCATTCCTTGCTCACGATCGCGGGCACGGGGCGCGAGTCGGAGTAGTCGGCGACGAGCGAGAGACGTACGCCCATGGGGACGGCGAGGGGCGGGAGCTCCAGGTTGACCGCGCCCTCGATCGTCGCGAGGTAGGAGAGGGCCGTTTGCCCGCGCGCGGGGGCGGAGAGAACGCGCATCGAGACGTACGCGAGCGTTCCCGGCGATGGCTCGTCCAGGTAGCGCCCCACCGTTTCGTAGTAGACCGAGCCCCCCGTCGTGAGCGTCAAGAGGCGCCCGTCGGGCGCGATCTTGTCGTCGACGCGCCCGTTCCCGCCGAGGTCGCTGTCGTAGCGGTACACGTACCAACACGGTTGATCGGGCGCGCCGTTCAGGTAGTCGAAAACGAGGTAGGTGCGCCCGTCGGAGAGGCGGAGGCGCACCTCCCCGAACGCGGGGACCTTGACCCCGCCGCGCACCCGTTGGAGCCCCAGCGTGGCCCCGACCATTTGCCCGACCTCGTGGATCGCAATGTCTCGGCCGATGAGCCGAACGCCCGCCGACGCCTGATAGAACACGCCCATGTGCGTCGAGACGGCGCGGCTCCCCTCGAGCGCGCCCGTGTCGCTCGGGATGTCGGTGAAGGGCGCGAGCCCGCCATTCATCTCGTACGTGTATGCAATCTTGGAGCGCGAGAAGAGGATGAGCTTTCCGTCAATTTCGCCGCCCGCGGTGACGGGTTCCACCGAATCCCACCCCGCCGCGTCGATGATGTCGAATTGCGGCGCCGTCGTCGCGAGGCGGCGCTTGCTCGGCCATAGCTCGTTTTCGCGCGTGAGGAGCACATCGCGAAACGTCCCGCGAAGGGCGAACGTCGCACATGGCGGCGTCATGAAATAGTTCTCGACGTTGGGCGTAATGCTCTCGTCCCTCGGGTATTGGCTCGGCCCCGTGTCGGCGAAATAGGCAAGGTTGCTTCCGCCCCGCGCCGTCACCGTCGCGATCCAACAGAAATCCGCCGTTTTGTCGTCGGTTCGGTAGACGTCGATCATCACGGGGTGCGATCGAACGGTGCAATCGTAGGGGGCGAGCGAGAATTCGAATTCGGTTTCGGGGAGCGACGACGTCATCAGGTACGGCTCGGAAAGCGGGCTTACCTGTGCGCGTCCAAGGCCGTCGACGTAACGGTACTGAAAACGGTACTGAATGATCGCGCCGCTCGCGTACCCGTTGCCCGTCCCGGCGAAATTGAACGCGCCCGCGCGGATAACCCCGGGCGACGAGTGAAAGCCGAGCTCACTCACCCCTTGGATCGTGTCGCAAAGGACCGGCACCCCCGGCCCGAGGATCATCACCCCCGGTTCCAAAAATTCGAAGTCGTCGACAGGGGGGACGTAGAGCGCGAGCATCACCGGCGCGGCGGGTTTCCCCGTGGCGATGAGCCATCGCGGATCGTCGCGCGGCCCCGCGTCGCTCGCACGGTTCGGGACGATCGCGAGCCCTGCGTTCTCGTCGCCCTCGTGGGGCACTGGCTGCGACGCGGAACGCGCGGCGGCGATCGAGCGCGTGTCGAGCGATACCTGGTCGATGGCGTACGTCGCAAGGAGTCGCGCCCCGTCGAGGACGCCCCCCGTGTCGACGAGCGGGGACAGGGTGATGTCGGCGAGAAGACCCGCCCCGCCCCCGAGCTCCCCGCCCCATGCCACCATCGGCACCACGACGCGCGCGAACGCGGCCTCGCCGGGGCTGTAGAGGGCCGCAGGGCGCCCCGTCGCCCACGCGCAGGCAATGGCGTTGACGCCCGTGTGGAACGCCGCGCTCGAGGCGGGCCCCGTCGCCCACCGAAAGCCGGCGGGGGAATTCACGCCCGCGTAGAAAATGGCGTAGTTGGTCCCCGCGAGCGTATAGACCGCGATCGACGTGACGGAGCTATGGGCGGGAACGGAATACTCGTCGCCTTCGTAAAGGACGACGCTCGAGACGTTCACGGGGGCCACGCCCGCCGTCGGGGGCGCGCGGAAGCGGCCCGCGTAGCCGTTCCTGTACGTGGTTTCGAATTGCGATGTCGACGTCCACGCGACGACGTGCTCATCGCCGTAGCTCGTGATCGACACCGACGTCACGTAGTCGGAAAAGCCCGGGGCCCACGGGTGGTAGAGGTTGATGATGCCTCCCGTCGCGTACCGGGCCCACCCCAAGAGATAGAACGGGGTCGACGTGTAAACGACGCTGAAAAATCCGTCTAGCATGGGCGCGACATCGAACCCGCCGCTCTTCCGGTTCCCCTGGTACGGCACCGCCGAGATGTCGTTCACGATCGCGAGCGGGCCGCCCGTGACGTCGCCCGACGGGTCGTTACCCCAGTCCAGGACGCGCGCGAAAATGCCTTTGTTCCCGGACGACGTGTCGCCCGAATAGACGATCCAGAGACGCGACGGAGAGGTGAGCGCGAGAACGGCGCGGATTTGCTGGCGCGTGTCGGCTTTGTAGGTGACAGCGTTTTTGATGCGCGTGGGTTGCCGTTGCGTGCGCCGTTCGTCCGCGGGATCGAGGTAGTCGACAACGATGTCGTAACGGGTGACGTTCGCGTTGTACGTGAAATCGAACACGCGCTCGACCATCTCGAGGCGCACGTAGAGGACGACGGGGCCGATGCGATCGGTGGCCGTCGAGTACACGATATCCGAGAGGATGCCGTCCTTTTGCGCGGGCCCCCGTTGCCCGGGGAGCGCCGTCAAGGCGGGGTGCATGCGCCCCGTCTCGCCGATCGTGAAGTTGTAGACTTCCTCGGAATACTCATCGCGATCGCGGCGCTGGACGAATTCGACGCCGAGGCGATCGTTTTTGCGGGCGAAGAATTTGTCACCATCGAGCGCGACGTAATCCTGCCCGAGGTTCGCGTACTCCTCGACGCTCACATACCCGTTGCGTTTCGAGAGCGCGCCCGCGCGCGCGTACCGCGCGTTGATGATCCGCTGCGGCCTCTCGGCTGCGGCTTGATCGATTTTCTCATCGACGCCGCCCACGAGGGCAAGGGGCACGGGGACGGGTTGCGCCGGCATCTAGGAGGGCCTCCGCACGGGGGAATAAACCGCGAATCGTTGGAGCATGGTCGCGAGATTCGGCACGCTGATCGATCCGCCCGCGCTCCCCAAACGAACGCGCAAGCGCGCGTTGTAGATGCGCCGATCGAACGCGAAGAACGCGCCCGCGAACACGGTGCGGTTCGAGACGGTGCCTGGGGTGTAGGGCTGCGCCGTGGCCACGACTGCCTCGGGGCTCCCCTGCCCGGCGTTCCCGAGCACATCGAATTTGAAATACGCGAGGCCCGAGGCCGTGACTTGATCGAGGTGAAATTCGAAGTCGAGCTTTTCCCCTTTGTAGAGGTTGCCGGGGCCAAACCCGGATCCAGGCACATCGAGGTCGGGGCTCCCGCTCGTGATCGAGACCGCGCCCGTCACGTACGGCCACGCGTAGCCCGCGAAGCGGAGGGCGAATAGCTCCGTGTCAGCGGGCGTCTCGTCTTCGCCGGGGGCCGCCGTTTCGACGGCCGCGACCTTTTTCTGGAGCTCGGCGATCTGGCTCGACACCTCCCGGTTCTGCTTGTCGGCCGTCGCCGACTTGAACGACTGCGGCGTCACCCCGAAGGCACCCGCCTCTTTTTCGTTCCGCTGCGCCATCAGAACCCCGGGGCGCGCCACGCCCAAAATTCGATCGTCGCGCCGCGGAGGATGTAGCCGCAGACGAGGTTGCTCATGATGGCGGGCAAATCGGACACGCCCCACGAGTCGGCGGGGAACGTCTCGTTGATCTCCATCGGCCACCCGACATCGAAATCGCCGACGTACGTCTCGAGCTCGGCGTCGAGCATCGCAAAGTCCATATCGAACGCTTGCCGATCGGTGCCCTCTTTTGTGATCACCATCCGACACACCGCGTTCACGATCCATTCGTCGGCCGCGACGGGGAGGCTCATCACCGAGCCCACCGCGGTGATGCGCGTGGGCTCGGGGACGTAGCGAAGGAACGCCTCGGCCGCCGATTGCACCGCCGTCACCCCTTCGAGGTTGATCTCGGTGAGGGGACGAACGGGGCGGTACGTGCCCGAGCCGTCGTTCTTGATCATGCACGCGACGAGCGATCGAAAGCCCACGGGGAGCGGGTAGCTTGCGACGCCCCCCGTGATCGCGATCGTCGCGTCGGCCGGGTAGTAGTTGGGGAACTTCCTACACGTCCGGTTGTAGCAACGCCGCCACGCGACATCGATGAGCGAGAGGTACTCCGGTTCGGAGAGAAAATCGCTCGCCGTGCGCCGTAGGCGTTGCTTCACCCTCTCGAGAATCTCCTGCGCCGAGAACGCGAGCACGGGTCACCTCACGGGGAAGGCGCGCGGGAGGAGGAGGTGCACCTTCGCGTTCGTGCCCACGATGGGAGGCGCCGCGCCGGCCCCCGCCGCGTTCTCGAACCTGAGCGCCAGCGTTTGCGCCACAAGGTCGATGGCCGATACTTGGACGTCGAAATAGGGGGCCGTCCCGATCTCGCACGAGACCTCGACGGCTTGCCCCGGTTGCAGCGTGTTCGGCGCGAACGTGAGCGTGTACGCGAACGATGCGTAGACGGCCGATAGCACCGCCGGTCGCAAGCTCCCCGTGATGATGTCGAGGGGCACGTCGACCGCGCCGTAGCACGGCACGACGAGTGTATCGACGGTGAACGGGCCCGCCCACATGGTGGCGATCTGGCCTTTGTGCGGGGTGATCGCCATGGGCTAGTACCGGTGGACGAAGACGAGGTGAAGGCCGACGCCCGCGGGGGGCGCGGTGAGCGCTCCCGCGGCGTTGAACGTGCGAAACACGAGCCGTTTCGTGGCTTCCGTCCACGACTCGAGCTTCACGTCCCATCGCGCCGCGCCCCCCTCGACCGTGGTCTTTGGCAGGATGACGGTGCCGGGGCGGAAGTTGTAATCCTCCCGCATTTGCAGGGTGAGCGTGCTGCCAGCAAGGGTGATATTCGGGGCGCTTGGGATCGCCGCCGTGAGGGCGATCCACGGGAGGAGCGAACCGACGACGGCCCCCACGACGGGGCCCGCGAGGAACGGGATAACGAGCGTGTCAACGGCGATCTGGTAATCCTGATCCGCCGTCCCCACGAGCTTGTGGTGGCCGCCGTAAGTCATGATTTCTTACATCCCCACGTTGTCGTAGCCCACGTTATCCACTGGAGCATCGCATCCAAATGTGTAGTTACTCGTGACCCTCATCTCATAAATATCGGCGTTGTAAACTCGCAACATCTCGTTTCCGTCGAGGTCCGCGACCTCTGGCGCCTGGCCCGCGCTCTTCCGCGTCCACGACTTGAAATTCCACAATTCGCCTTCCGTGATATTCAAAAACGGATTGGACAGAATCGTGATATCGCCGTCGTCGCCGTGGACGGTGATGCCCTTGAACGAGACGTGCGCGATTTCGCTCGTGAGCTCGGAGCGGTCGTAGATGCTCTTCGCGTTGAGCTCCTTGCGTGCTTTCGCAACGCGGCGCGGGTTGAATTGCGCAACGGTGGGCTGATTGCCGCCGTAGGCGCGCACCTCCGCCGAACCGTCGACGATGATATCTTCCATCGACGAGCTTTTTGCGTCGAAACGCTGGCCCGCGAGGCGGATCGGATCAGTGTCCCCGTTCACGCCGTAGAAGGTTCCGGGGTTGTTGACGCCGTCGTACCGGATGAACCCACGGAACCCGGGGCCCACCTTGCGGACGCCCTGCGCGCCGCCCGTCACACCGTCGCCCGCGCGCAGCAAATACTGATTCGTCTGCGCAATTCCGAATTCCGGAGTCAGCGTCATCGCCGACGTCTTCCGGTTGATCGTCATGACTTTGGGACAGTTTGAGCCCGTTGCGTCCGCGGCGGGGGCCACGGTGCCGGTCGGGAGCCGGTTGTTGACGCTCTGCAATTTCATCCCGAGAAAGAATTTCGAGATGTCGCTCGGGATGAGGAGCGTCAGCGGAACGCCGCCAAAACCGCCCGCCGCGGCCTGTCCGCGGATGCCGGTACCGTCGCCGTGGGAGTGGATCTCGAGGTCGATGATCGCGGTGAGGAACGCGCCGTCGACCTCATTTGTCCACGCGGCCGTCATGGCCCCGGAGTTGTCTTGTAGCTTCTTGATGACGGGGCCAGCGGCCCGCGCAAACGTGTATTGCACGCACCCCGGAAGATCGAATGCCGCATACTTGGACGGCTCGTCCACGTTCTGGGCAATCCCGAAGGTGTGGCCCGTGTTCTGATTCGACTCGTGGCGGAGGGCCACGTGGTAGGGATCGCCGTAGGCATCCGTTTCCGATGGCATCATCGAATACGTCGGGCAGTGAGCCCGTTCGTAGATGCTGTCGGGGCATCCCTTGGCGTAGCGAACCTTCGTGATCGCGGTGAGAAGCGACATCACTGCCGTCATTGTATACAACCCTTCGGAGAGACGAGAGCGGTGGAACGTTGGCGAACGCAACGCGTTCGCGGACTGTTCGCGCTCTCTCGGGAGTCTCTCCGGCGCGCGCCCCGACGGCTTAGGGGCGATGGGTAGCAGTATCGCTAATCGTGTGTCGCGGCGTCAAGCCACCTTTGTTTTTTTCTTCCCTTTCATGGCGTCGAGCATCGACGCGATTTGACGCAATTGCGCCTTGTCGTCCGCGGCCGTTTTCGGGACGGCGCGCTCGGGGGCCGACGAGGCGCGCCCCGACGCCGACGACGCGCCGATGAGCGTCCGCGGGGGCGGGCGCTTCGCGGGCGGGGGCGTCTTCTCCTTGCCCTTGGGGGCCTCTTTTCCCGGGGAAGTCTTCACCTTCGGGATGAGCTCGAGGAGCTTGTCGGAGAGGGCCATGAGCTCTTCGCGCGCCCGCTTCTCGAGGCGCTTCACGATTTGCTCGTCGGTGAAATCCGCCCGTGCCCCGAGCGCGTCCGCGGCGGCGCGAATCTCGGCGACCTCCTCCTGCGCCTCGGCGAGGAGTCTCTTTTTCCCCCAGAAATTCACCGCCGCGGGGAATTTGTCCTCCGTCACCGAGTCGAGAAACGTCTGTTGTGCGCGCGTGAATTTCTCTTGCGCCTCGACCCTTCCCCGCGCCGCTTTCTCCTCATCGTCCCGCGCCGCGCGTGCCTTCAATCCGTCGATTTCCGCCTGCGCGCGGGCGAGCTCTTCTCTCATGGCTTGCTTGAGCGCGAAGGTAGGGTCGGCCGCTTCCGCCGCGGTCCGCATGACGTCGGCCGCGGGGACGCGGAATTGCTCGGCGGCCGCGAGCGGGTTCGAGCTCATGAGCGCGAAGGCCGATCGGATTTGCTCTTTGATGTGGGCGTCGGCGTCGGCGAGCATCTTCCGCGAGCGCGCCTCGGCGTCGGCGACGATGCGCTCGGCCTTCGAGCTCGCTTCGTGGATGCCTCCCCGCTTCTCGCGCGCCGAGGCGATGTATTTGCCGATCGGGTCGTCGTCGTCCGTCTCGGCGGGCGAGCTCGGGGCGGGCGCGGGGGGCGCGTCCTCCTCCGCCGTCTCCTCCTCCGCCGGCACGAATTCGGCGATCGCCTCGTCGGCCTCGGCGATCGCCTCGGCGACTTGTTCGTGTACGGGCTTGAACGCCGCCTCGGCGGGCGCGCCCCCTTCCCCGCCGCCCGTCATCGACGCCAACACCGCTTGAATTTGCGCTTGCTCTTCCGCTGTCGTGGCCATGGGTCCCCTTTTCTCTCACGCCGCCAAGGCCCCGCCCGGGGCCATCATCGTCGGCGGCGCCGTCACGTCGATCGGCTTCATTGCGCCCCCGCCCGCGGGCGGAGGGCCGCCCGTCGGCGGCATCGGCGGGCCGCCTTCGGGGCCCATGCCGGCCCCGGGGGGCGGGCCCATGGTCGCCTGCATTTGGGCATTCATCATTGCCTGTTTTTTCATGCGATCGATCTCTGCCTTGTCGATCATCATTTGCGTATCGGTGCACCACTGGCGGAGCTTGTCGAGCCGATCGCCCTTCACCTGCATCACCTGCGACATCTGGTAGTAGGCGGTACCCACGGCGAGGCATTCCTCGAGGTTGTAAAACTCTTCGGGCGGGTTGTAGATGCCTTTCGCAACGATGAGATCCAGGATCATCTCGATCCGATCGGCGTGTGAATTCACGCGCATATCGTTCGCTTTGACGTCTCCGATCCGCGTAATCACCCGCCATTCCGTGTTGTCGATCGCACGTGTCGCGAGGAGCTCCGTCGCTTGCTGGAGACGCGCCGTCGGGTGCGTGGAGAGCGCGTTGATCGGCTTGCACCGGAGAATCATCTCGTGGCGGCGTTTCAGGATGTCCGCCCATCGGACCGTTTTGTAGCCGTTGCCCTTCAAAAAGCGGCACGTCAGTTTCGGGTTCTTCTCGACGAGCTTGGCGATCGCGTCGAGCACGCGGTCTGTCGTCGCGACGACGGAGCGCTCGCGGCACCGAAGGATGTAGGCGTTGACACGGCTCCCCGTGTCGAGCGCCGTGTTGAGCGCCTTGCCCGACACGTTCGTCAGGTTGGGCGGAATTTGGCCCGTCGCGGCCGTCATGTTCTGCCCAGAAAAGCGGACGATGTCCTGATCGAGCATTTGTCGATACTGGAGCACCGAGTCGTGAAACGGCGGGATCACGAGGCCCGAGGGGGGCACGTCGCCCGAGTATTCAAACGCCGTCCCCGAGTCGTTCGTGAGTTGGCGCGCGACGATCTTTGCGTTCCGGGGGACCGCGATATTGACCCCGCCGAGGCGACGGATCGCGCGCTGCAAACGGAGGTCGGTGACCTCGAGCTCGCGCTGGGGGGCCACGAGAAATCGCATCAGCGGGATCCCGTAGAGCCCCGAGAACGACGCAACGGGCGTCATGGGCACGATGTCGAACGCGTTCGAGTCCCATTCGTTGCACGAGAGCGTGTGGCCGTTGCAGGCCCACACCTGCATTCCGTCCTCCGACGATTGCCCCGGCATGAGGTAGCGGCTCGGGCGGTGCACCCCTTCCCATATTTCGATCCGGTTCCGGCGACGGAGCGCCCGCTCGTCGGAGAGGATGTCGATCGACTCGGCGCCCTCGAGCCATTCCTCGCGCTCGGCGAAGGTGCCGTGCACGTGCATGCCGGAAAGATCGCAATCGAAGCTCGAGGAGGCGACGCCCTTGTCCAGCGAATGCCGCACGAGCATCGTCTGCGGATCGCCGTCGCGCGCTTCCATCTCGTCGAACACGATATCGAGCGGGTTCATCCGCCGAACGACGACCTTTTGTTGCGCATAGTCGGGGGCCACGCGGAGAAACCCGGTTCCCGTCGACGAGAGCGCATCGGTCATGCATCGCTCTTCCTCCCACGAGTAATTGCAATCCTCGAGCACCGTCTGAATTGCGCGCGTCGCGTCCTCCGCAAATTCGCGCTCTTCGAAGGTTCCCCCTTCGGTGAAAAACTGGGGCGTCACGCCGACCGTGAACGTGTCGGCGAGGATGGTCCGGATCACGAAGTAGCAACGATTGAACGAGAGCTCGGCCTCGTTGATCGTCTTCGTGCGCGGCGTCGCCGAGGGGAAGCCCTTCGCGCCGTATTGGAACATGGTCGCGAATCTTATGATTTGCTGATACCGCGTCATCTGTTCGTAACGGGTATTGTTGACCATCGAAACGAGCGATTGCCACCGCTGATCGTCTTCGATGTCCTCGGCCCAAAACGCGTCGGTTCCCGGCATCGGCGCGTAAAAGCGCGAGGCCGATTGCTTCGCGGGCGCGCGCCTCGCCGCCTGCTGCTTTCCGCGTTTCTCGAGCGAATACCCTTTAGCCATTGAAGAGGTCTCCCGTTGCGTCGTAGCGCTCGAGTGCTTCGTCGACGGCCCGATCCATAGCCCCCAGTGGATCGCGCGGGCCGTGACGGAGAAGCATCGCCGCGTGCATTCTCATCTCTTCCGTCTCGGCGATCGTTTGCTCGACCTCGACCTTGTACAGGCGTTCCACGGCGAGAAGGATCACGCGCGCAGAGACGCTTTGCCGGATCGAGAACGACGTCGGGAACGCGACTTGAACGTCGCCCCCCTGCGTGCTCACGCGGCGAAGGCCGGAGAGGTCGTCGCGAATGCGCTCGTCGTTGGGGAGCACGAGCTCGCCCATCCTCATGTGGTGCTCGAGGCGGGCCGCCATCACGGCGAATTCGCTCGCCGTGGCTTCCCACGTCGTGACGCCGAGCGCGGCGTCGTGTTCCAAGAGCTCGCCCATCGACTCGTGCGAGAGACGGTCGGCGAGGAGATCCGTCACCTGGTATCGGCGCATCCACGCTGCGACCTCCCGCGCGACGCGCTTGGAATCGATGGCGACCTCGGGGGTGCCGATCCACTCGCGGTAGACGAGGATCGTGCGCTTGTTCTTGACCATCGCCGCGATGCAAAACGAAACGGCATCCTTCCTGAGCCCCGCGTCCAGGATCGCGACCTCGCCCGCGTACCGCGCCGGCACCGCGTTCGGGAGGAGCTCGCCGTCGTGGACGGGGGCAAGGGTCGCGGCCGCGACCATGAGCTTGTGGCTGATCGCGAGCTCGTCAGAGCGCGCGAACCGCGCCGCGACGTCGGTTTCGTAGGCGTCGGGATCCGCTTCTTTCGCCGCCGCGCACGCCTCGGGCGTCCACGTAAGCGGGTTCATCGCCCACCCTGGGGCCCACATCACGCAGGCGCGTTTTTCGGGGCGGAGGCCGAGGTGCTTGGACGCCTCGTAAACGGGGCCGACGGAGTACCACGGCGAGGTGATGGTGAGGAAAAGCCCGTCCCGCCGAATGCGGTGCAGAACGGCCTTCCGAATGTCGCTGTAATTCACAACACCGTCGTTGAAATCCGAGAGCATGCGCGCGGCCTCGTCGACCACAAACGCGACGTACCATTTCGAGAGCGCCGAGGCCCCGCCGCGGTTCGCCGTCAAGATGAGGATGTCGACGAACCTGTCGCTCACGACGTTGTGCAAGCGGATCAGGTTCGTCGGGGCGCCCGGATACCACGCGGGCTTTTTGACAAGCACGGTGCGGAGAAGCTGGGAACCATCGAACGCGTTCGTGACGAATTCAAAACACGTGTTTGCCAAGTCGACCCGCCACGACAGGATCCCCGAGCGCGCCGTCTCGCCCGGTTGTAGCCCCGAGAGGTCGGCGACGATCGAGCGCTGCGCCACCGCCGCGGCGGCGATGAAGGTTTTGGCGCACCGGATCGCGGCGATGATCGTGACCTCTTTGACGTCGCACGTCGTCGGGAGCTCGCCGCCGAAGGCTTCCCGGACCTCGGGGAAGGCCGTGAGGTCTTCGCCGACGACGGCGAGGCGCGCGTCGTACTCGTCGCGCAAGCGCGCGAGCGCCTCCCCTCGCCCGCCCGTCGCGTCGTCCTTCGTCTGCACAAAGAGCCGCTCGAGGGCCGGGGGCCATTCCGTGACGGGGTTGCGGCTCCCGTCGAGCGGATAGCCCCCGATGACACGGCACACCGCGCGTTGCAGCGGGCTCGCCGTCGTGAGCCCGAAGAGGTCGGGGCGCATGACGTATTCCTCGACGCTGTACGCGCAAAGGAGAAGCGCGGCGTAGAGGCGAAAGCGCTCGGGATAGAAGTGGACGTAAGGAACGGCCGTGTCGCGCGGCGAGAGAGCGAGGAGCGCCGCCGTCGAGAGCTCTTCGCTCTCGTCGTCGTCGTCCTCAGGGGGCGCCGTCGCTCCGTAGAGGAGCGCGGGACGTGCGTCCGCGCGATTGAACCTACTTCCCGCCATCGGCCTCGAGCTCCGCCGCGCTCTTTCCCTCGCCGTGCAGCAATCTCTCGAGCTCGATTTCGTCCCGCTTGATCCGGTTTTTGAGGCGCACGATTTCGGGGTCGAGCTTCGTCCCGTCGTCGTTCCGATCCGCGCTCCGCTCGACCTCCTCCCGCCACGCCTCGCCCGCGGGGAGCTTCGCCAAGCGACGGATCGCGGGCGTCAAAAGCTGCATGTAGCGGGGCTCGCGCTGGGGGCCGATGGCGCGGCGCGGTTTCCAAAAATGGGGGAAGTGGGCGAGGTCGGCGTGCGGTACGGGGTCGGGGAGGTTCCGCATCACCGCGGCGCCAATCTCGCGATCGGCGTTGTCGGGGAGCTCGCACGCAAGCGGCTTGCCCCACTGGCGCGCAATCTCGTGTTCCGCGCGCATCATCGCGCGGTGGCGCGTGGGCTCGGTGTACCGTTGCTCCAAGAACCCGCACCGATCGAGGATCAGGATCCATCCCCCCTCGAGCACGGGATAGACGTACGCGTCGACCCACCGCGCGTAACAATCGAGCCCCAGGTATTGGAGCGCGACGCCGCGCACGTCGCTCGCGCCCCGCTCCTTTTTCCAGTGGGAAATGCGCCGCATTTTAGTTCCCCACGTGCCCGAAGGCTTCGTTGAAAAACGGGAACCGCGCGCACACTTTCGCAAGCGCCTCGGGATCCTGCGCCAAGGTCTCCGTCGAAAGCATGTCGAAATGCACCGTCTCCTCCGCCCCGTGACAGCGGGCGCGCACGCGGATCACGAGCGGGTTCTTTCCCGGCGTAGGCTCGGGGTCGTCCAGGATCGATAGCTCCTCGATCTCGCCCCAGCAGGTTCTACACATCGGCCATGGCGCCGATTGCGGGGAGCGCACGAGCACATTGTCGAGGCGGGCGAGCGCGCCGGTGATGCGACGGAGGGACACGACTACCGCACCCTCGGCTTGTCAAAGAGGAGGCTCGCGAGCCCCTTCGGGAACACTTGGACGCGCCCCGACGGAAGCGTGATGGTGAGCGTCCAGTCCTCATCGAGCTCGGCGCGGCACCCCGACATCCGCCGTGCGTCGAGCATCAGGATCCCCTCTTCCACGTCGTCCTCGGGGCCTTTGAACGGCACGCACGGGGCAAACCCCACGAGCTCGAGGCCCGGGGGAACGACGGACGGAGAGGCGAGCGGAGAGTCGTTTTTTCCCATGAGCGAGTCACCTTTCGACGAGCGAAAACGGATCGTGAACGACGGCGAGCTCTTTCGTGGCCCACCACGGCGGAGGGACGAGCCACCGCACCTCGGGCGACGCGGGAGGCGCCGCGAGTACAACGCCCATGACCTCGAGCACCTCTAGGAGGAGGTCGAGCGCGCGAATGGGCTCGGGCATGTGGAGCGCGACGACGCCGCCCGCGACGGAGAGGCCCCCGCCGACGAGCACATCGTCGGCCTCGACGACCGCGCACCGCGCATCCGCCCGCGCGAGGAGCGCGCGGAGAAACAGCGTCCCCTTCGCCTTTACGACGTGCGTTTGAATGCGCGCGCGCCTGAATTCCCCGAGCGCGCGCGACATCACGAACCCGTGCTCGGACGGGCGGGCGGGGCGCACCTGGTAACGGGGAGACATCAGGCCGGGAGGCGCATGGGGATTAGGAGGACATACGCGCCCCGCCCATGGCAAGAACTTTCTTGCGTCTCATGGGGAGATGGGAAGATGGGAACATGGCCATGTTCCCATCTCTCTAGGCCCCAGAAAGCAGGCGCAATCTGCGCTTTCTGCTATCGTTCATCCGCATGCGAACCATTCTCGTGTGCAATCACAAAGGGGGCGTCGGTAAAACGTCCGTCGCCCTGCATTTGGCCGCTTTCCTCGCCGGAGAGGGCGAACGGGTGCTCGCCGTCGACACCGACCCGCAAGGCTCACTCACGCAGTGGCACGCGCGCTCGCGGGCGGAAGAGTGGGAGGTGCCGGACGTGTGGATGCTCCGCGGCACCGAGCTTCTTCTCCGCCTTCCCGCGCTCGCCAAAAAGAACCGCCTCGATACCCTCATCGTCGACACGCCCCCCGCGTTCTCGCCCGCCGTCGTCGCCCTCGTCGAAAAGGCCGACAGGGTGCTCGTCCCCGTCACCCCCGGCGGGTTCGAGCTCGACGCGCTGCAAACCACGCTCTCGATGTCGGGCCGCGAGAAAATGTGGTTCATCGTGAACCGGGCCGACAGCGGCCTCGTGTGCCGGGAGGTCCGCCGGCACCTGGACGAGCTCGGCCCCGTGTCCGTCGTAAGGAACTACTCCGTGTTCCGGGAGGCGTCGCTCGCGGGCGGTACCGTCCTCGCCCTCGACCCCGGCTCGAACGCGGCGCGGGACGTGCGCGCCCTCGCAAAGGAAGCTCTCTCATGACCACGCCCCTCTTTCGCGTCGCCGAACGATTGTGCGACGAAACGCAGGCCGCGATCGCGGCGAGCGGGCTCGATACCGTCGTGTTTCTGACGTTCCTCTACGACCCATCCACGGGCGAAAAGCGCCTTTGCGGCAATCTCCCCGCCGAGGAATTGATGCGTTTCACGGGCCTTTTGACGGCCCACATCCTCGAGCAATTCGAGGGGATCAAAGCGGCCGCCGACACGGCGCGGAACAAGGGAAACTCATGAGCCGCAGGAACCTTGCCTACGTGAAACCCGACGGCACCCCGACGCTCACGCCTCTCGATGCGCTCGAGGCGCGGAGCGAGGCGGGGAACGATGTCCTCTCGCGCCTCGCCGAGGCGGGCGCCTTGAAAAAGGCCGTCCGCGGCACCGCCATCCCCGCCAAAAAGGTGACGATCGAGCTCTCGCCGCAGGAGCACGCGCACCTGACGGCGCACGCCCGCGCGGCGGGCCTCTCCGCCCGGGAGGTCATCCGCCTTTGCCTCGCGCCCGTCCTGAGGAAGCCATGAGCAAGCCGAGAAGGTTCGTTGTCGCCGAGGGCTCGCCCGCGGTGGGCGAGGTCTGTCCCGCGTGCCGCGTGGCCCTCAAGCTCGGCGACGCCATCACGCTCGTTCCCATCGGCCCCGGCGAGAGCGAAGAGGAGCGCGAGAAAGCGCGCACCCCGGGGCGCTTCTACAACGCCGTCGCCGTCGTCGCCCATTACGCCTGCGTCACGGGGGAGCCATGAGCGACGAGAAACTCACGCCCGAGGAGTACGAAGAGCTCGCGGCCCTCGCCATCATGATGGGCGTCTCGATCAACACGGGGAGCTACGAGAACGCGTTCCTGTTCGAACGCCTCGTGCGCGTCGTGATGAAAGGGCATTTCACGAAGACACTCCCGTCGTGGATCCGCGAGGCCCGCCTGCGCGTCGAGGCGAAATCCGAGGCCGACGACGGGCGAACGATGCCGAGCGTTCTTTTTGATGTGGAACGCGGCCCCGGCGAGGAGCCCCACTAAGCACACTTGCTCGGTCGCTCCCCTTGCCACGACGCGAAGGCGTTGTGCAAAAAGGGGGCGCCCGGCGACGGCGGAGCCCATTCTCCGTCGTCGTCGGGCACTCATGCGACACCGCCCGTTTCCCGTGTTGCGCTCGCGAAAGGGCTTTGTACCGGGGGAAGTAGATACCCCACGAGAGATTGTGGCAAGTGGGTATATGTGGGCACTAAATCGACACTCATGCCTCGCTGGGGCATAGGTCGCCCACCCCGCTCGGTGCATCCTCCCACGACTCGGTGGGCCCCCCATGCCCACCCGCCGGGGGGCGGAAATGCTTGTCAATGCGTTGTCACCGCAGTACGTCAGCGGCTCGCGTAACGCAGTGAAACCAAAAAGAAAAACGCCGTGGGCCTTGGCCGGCCGCACGGCGTTCGCTCGGCAAATCCGAGCAACGAGGTCGTGGAGTGAAAACTAGAGCTACCGCGCAGCCGGACGGTGCGCAACGGAAATGTCGCGACGCGTTGCGTGAGCCGCAACGCCGTGGGCCCGGACGTCCCGCCGGCCCCCGCGCCTTCGGGGTCGGCCCCGTCCTCACCCGTCAAACGAAGGCGCTCCTTGATGGGCGCTACGACGGACGGGCCCGGACGCTCGTCTACTACCTTCTTGACCAAACCGGCGACGAGCTCCCCGGGTTCGCGCGCCTTCGCATGGTCGACGTCATCGGGAACGCCGCCGTGCAGCGCTCGCAAGTGTACCGGCACCTCGCGACGATTTCCGGCGACGTACGCACCCGCACTGCACACGGGTTGCTGCACGTCTGGTCTCCACTGGCCGCGCACGCCATGCGGAAGACGGGGCGGTGGGCGGAGTGGTGGGCGACGCTCCGAGGTCTCGAGAAATACTACCCGAAAACGCCGTTTTTGCGGGAGGTCCGGGCGTGGCTTTCGCGCGCGAAACGGGCCGGATTTCGTCCGGAGCTCGAGGACGCCGAATGTCCGGCCCCGTGGCACAACGTTATCAAGCTATTTCATGATGTTAGGCCCCACGTGGACGTCCCGATGGCGGGCGGAATGTCCGCCCGGGGGGCGGCCCGGACCGCGGACAACTTTGTCCGGCCGACATCCCTGCAAATTCAACAGGTTGCGCCAATTGTTTTCACGTCCGGAAATTCGTCCGGAAAACCGGACGGACTCGTCCGGCACTCGCCCCAACAATTTCATGCGCTTACGCCAATTGCCGACCGTCCCCTTCTTAAACGTGGAAGAGAGATCCAAGACCATGACCTGACCTCTCCAGTGGCCTCTCTGGGCCTGGAAAATCTGCACCCCCCCCTCTCGCTGGATCCGCGCGCGACGCGGACGGGCGCCGAGTCAGGAGCCTTCGCGCCACCGGCACCGCTCGAGGGGGGGGGAGATGGGTTCAGGGGAGAACGAGAGACCGCCGTGCGGGCGCTCAGTGACACCGTGACGGCCGATCACGTACCGGGAGGTAATCGGGTGCCACCCCCGTCCTCCGAGACACGCCTACGGGCAGCCAGGGCCGAAGAGGAGGACGACGTGACCCGCGAAGAGCAATTGGAAGCGTTGCGAGCCATCGAAGCGGGCGAGAAGGAATTGCCCACGGCCCCCACGCGGCCGGCGCCGAGCCCCGAGGGGCGTCCGGTACGCCTCGGCGAGGTCGCCCCCAGCGGGCCCCCGCCGGTCCGTGCACGCCCCCGAGCGAAGGGAGGCACCGTCACCCCTGCCATCCTGCGCGCCGCGCTCCTCGCGGCGATGGCGCGGCACCTTCCGGGGTGGACGTTCCGAGGGGGGCCGAAAAACGACGAGGCGATTTTCGAGCTCGGGCGCCGCTATTGCGCGAACCGCACCGTCGAATGGCTCGGGTACTGGCTCGAGGAGCAAGTCGCCCGCTTCGCCCGCGACGAGCGCGCGGACGGACATCAACCCACGGGCCTTGTGCTTTTCCTGCGCGCCAAGGGGGTTTCCGAGCCCTACATCCCCGAGCCCGCGGGGAAGTTTGCGCCCCTCGGCTCGGGCGCCCCCCCGCCCGTCGAGGAGCTTTTCGCGGCCTTGGACAAGGCTTCCGCCGAGATGTGGACCCCACGGAAAGTGAGCGAAGGATGACAAAGGTGGATTACAAAAAGTGGAATCGCGCGTGTCTCGCATTCACGAATGCGGGTTTCCAAGTCGGCGGGTCGTTCGTGCGCAATTGCCTCGTGCTCGACATCGCGCGTCCGGGGCGCACGTGGCTCTCGGTGACGCTCGCGGATTTCTCCGCCGAGACCGTGGTGCGGGCCGTCGAGGAGCTCACGGAGAAATACGACGAGTTGGAGCGGGCGCACGTGGCCCTCGGCGCGGAGGAAACGAAAGTGAGGTTCGGATGACACTCGCCGAGGCCATGGTCGGGGGGACGTACGGGCGCATGACGGTGTTGGGCCTCGAGCAACGGGGCCGCAAGGTCATGGCGCGGTGCCGTTGCGCGTGCGGGCGCGACGCCTACGCCGAGCCGAACCATCTCCGCTCGGGGCGTCGCGTCTCGTGCGGGTGCGCGATGGGGGGCGACCGTCGTTCGGCGCGGGTCAAGCGATGAAGAAGCGCCGCCCCCAGCGCCGCCACCGCCCGCGCATGGGCCGCCCCCACGCGAAGGCCATTCTCATGCGCCGCTACGCGCGGCACGTCGACGCCATCCTTCGATTCCAGCGCGAGGCACGGCTAGCCTCGATACGCCTCGAGAGCGAGATTCTGCACCTTGCGTTCGGGGTTGGAATGGCGCGGCTCAAGAACGAGCCGTGACGCTGTCGAGGCGCTCTTTGTGGGCCTCGTACTCGGGTTCGTTCCCCCGCCGCGCGAGCCACTCCGTGAGCTCGCCGACCTCGATGTAAGCGGCGGGGTCGTCGAGGTCGAGCGGGGCCGACCACCGAAAGGCGCTCTCGACGATGTCCCGAGCGTAAACGCGGTGGAACGGGTCGCCCGCTACGGGGAGGAGCGCGGGGGCGTAGGTCGCGAGGTAGAGATGGCCCGCGCTGCGATAGGGCTCGAGGTAGCCCGTCGCGAGGTACGCGCGGACGACGAGCGGAAGCTGGGCCATCTCGACCATTTCGAGGAGCGCGAGGCGGTGCGGCTCGCTCATCCCCATCGCCCGCGCCCGCCCCGGCGTTATTTGGCAAAGACCGATTGAGGACGGATACCCAAGAGCAGGATTATCGGGGTCTGGGTGCCAAAGCTTGTGCGTACGTTGACCGTTGCTATCGATAACGTCAGTGGTTCGCGTGTCTCGGAACGCTGCCGTCGCGTGGTGCCCGCTTTCTGCGTAAATCACGAGCAAAAAGGCGAGTGTTGGGGCCTTTAGCATCGCCGCAGACATCTCCAGCGCGTTGTAATACGCATCGGGCAACCAAAACGTATGCGTCCGCGAAGAATAGATATCCATTCGCGACTCCATAGGTTGTGATTTGCTGATTGCCAATTACGTAATGCGAATTATGGCGGCATGTGATGATGAGGTTGCAGAGAAAAACTGCGCGGGTCAAGAAAAAAAGAGACGAGAAGCTGAAAAAATAGAAGTCAAGAGAAAAAAAGCGCCACCCAGTGCGATTTATACCTTGACGCTCCAAACGACAATATTCCTAAGAG